>ENA-OYEF01000021-OYEF01000021.1-human-gut-metagenome-genome-assembly--contig:-NODE-21-length-31370-cov-22.220885_pt1 | contig 31370 bp, 20 predicted proteins | sample MGYA00243552_ERZ652909 | MGnify/ENA primary metagenome ERZ652909 (study PRJEB26926, sample SAMN06164806) | human gut metagenome | biome: ENVO:00009003; feature: ENVO:2100002; material: ENVO:00002003...
TACCTCAAGGTGAACAAGGAGAAGACGGTCGTCTCGTATGTGCGTGGTGTGAAATACCTCGGCTACTCCTTCTATGTATCCAAAGGCAAATGCCAACTGACTGTGCATCCCAAATCCAAAGCAAAGATGAAAGCCAAACTAAAGGAACTTACGAATCGGAGCAATGGATGGGGATATGAAAAATGGAAGCAAAAGCTAGAGGAATACATACGAGGATGGGTGGGGTACTATCATCTTGCAAATATGAAGCAACTGCTCCTTGAAACGGACAAATGGCTGCGCAGACGAATACGCATGTGTATATGGAAGTCTTGGAAGAGAGTCAAGACGAGGATTGCCAACCTCGTAAGGTGTGGTATAGATAAATACCAAGCCTATATGTGGGGCAACAGCCGTCTTGGGTATTGGCGTGTAGCAGACAGTCCTATTTTGAAAATGGCTATCAGCAATGATAGTCTTCGTAAGACAGGGTATGTCACGCTGATGGGTTCGTATCTCGAATGGCACCCAAAGTAGGAACCGCCGTATGCGGAACCGCACGTACGGTGGTGTGGGAGGTCGGTGAATGCGAACGTAGGAGGTAAATGCCTCTTATGAGTAACATTTACCTCCTACCCGATTCATGATTTCTGTATCATTTACTTCTGGCATTCCTTGCAAGGAGTCCAAGGCTTCAACTGCTTGAAGAAGTCGTTGCCCTTATCATCTACGAGGATGAATGCAGGGAAGTCCTCTACGGTAATCTTCCAGATAGCCTCCATACCGAGCTCTGGGTACTCTACGCACTCGATGCTCTTGATAGAACTCTTAGAGAGAACGGCAGCTACACCACCGATAGTACCGAGGTAGAAACCACCATGCTTCTTGCAAGCCTCTGTAACAATATCGCCACGGTTACCCTTGGCAATCATTACAAGGCTAGCGCCATGATCCTGGAACTCATCTACGTATGGGTCCATACGGTTGGCTGTGGTAGGTCCCATAGAGCCACATGGATAACCCTCTGGAGTCTTGGCTGGACCAGCATAGAGGATAGGGTGATTCTTGAAGTACTCTGGCATCTCCTCGCCTGCATCCAGACGAGCCTTGAGCTTAGCGTGAGCGATGTCACGAGCCACGATGATGGTACCCTTCAAGTTAACACGGGTGCTTACAGGATACTTGCTCAACTCAGCACGAACTGCGTCGATACCCTTGTCGAGGTCAATCTCGATACCCTTGGTACCCTCACCTGGGTTACGGAGCTCCTCAGGAATCAACTCTGTTGGGTTCTCATCCATCTTCTCCAACCAGATACCGTCCTTGTTGATCTTAGCCTTGATGTTACGGTCGGCAGAGCAGCTTACACCCATACCGATAGGGCAGCTTGCACCATGACGTGGCAAACGGATCACGCGGATATCGTGAGCGAGATACTTACCGCCGAACTGTGCACCCAAGCCAATCTTGTGAGCCTCTTCGAGGAGCTTGTTCTCCAAGTCGATGTCACGGAAAGCACGACCCGTCTCATCACCTGTTGTAGGCAACTCATCGTAGTACTTGATAGAAGCCAACTTCACGGTGAGGAGGTTCTTCTCAGCTGAAGTACCACCGATAACGAAGGCGATGTGGTAAGGAGGACATGCTGCTGTACCCAGACTCTTCATCTTCTCTACGAGGAATGGGAGCAATGTGCCCTCGTTCTGGATAGTAGCCTTGGTCATTGGGTAGAAGTAGGTCTTGTTGGCAGAGCCACCACCCTTAGCTACCATCACGAAGCGGTACTCGTCGCCCTCTGTAGCCTCGATATCAATCTGAGCAGGAAGGTTGCAACGGGTGTTCACCTCATCATACATGTTGAGAGGAGCGTTCTGAGAATAACGGAGGTTGTCCTGTGTAAAGGTGTTGTAAACACCCAGGCTCAAAGCCTCTTCATCCTCGAAGTCGGTCCATACGCGCTGGCCTTTCTCACCGTGGATGATAGCAGTACCTGTATCCTGGCAGAATGGGAGGATGCCCTTCACGGCAGTCTCTGCATTGCGAAGGAACTGGAGAGCTACGTACTTGTCGTTCTCAGAAGCCTCTGGGTCGCTGAGAATCTTAGCTACCTGGAGGTTGTGCTCACGACGGAGCTTGAACTCTACGTCGTGGAAACCCTGCTGTGCCAGCAAAGTAAGAGCTTCCTTAGAAACCTTGAGGATAGTCTTACCCTCGAACTCTGCTGTACTTACGCCTTCCTTAGAGATAAGGCGATACTCTGTCTTGTCCTCTCCAATCTGGAACATTGGAGCATACTTAAAATCTGGAGTTTTTGCCATAATGTTTTTTGTTATTTTAAACTGTTGAAATATTCAAGTCTAATTAATTCTCGTATTCTATTTCCTGGTCGAGGCTGTCGACGAAGTTGCGGAAAACCTCTTCCTCCACATCGCCCATGGCAAATTCTTTCTCAGCATCCTTTCGGATTTCTGCTATCCATGAGCGGCGTGCCTTGATATAATCTTCGTGTATGCGGTTGGCATCTTCGAGTGTGATGTCACTGATGCCGTAGTAATCGCAGATTATCTGGTAGGTCCATGCCCACTGGTAGTCGCGATAGTTGGCATTGATTTCTTCAAACCGGTCGAGCAACTGTTCTATATTCTCGATAGTTCCTTCCTTCACATCCCTAACGATGCCTTCTTCTTCAGAAACCGGGAGTAGGAGTCCCGAAAGATCATCCCAATCGCCCACGCCGACATGGGTGGCTGGAGGGGTGATGGCTGGGTCGCGCTTCAGTACACGCTTCAATACGGCACCCATGTAGATGCGGAGGGCGATATCATAATATTTGATGCCCTTGTGGAGCGATGAGGCCGGTATGATATATTCGTGATAGAGATACTGCGAAACATTATCGCCCGTTACCTCGCGCAGGTTTTCAAGAATCTTCTTACCCTTCAGAATCTCGCCAACAGAATAAGGTGAAAGCCAGTCGAAGTTGACGATGCTCTTGCGGTTCTCCATAGCACGGAGGTCACGCTTAGGCCATTTCTTGATATCGCGGTACAGACCTACGGTAGTGATGTTTCTGCCCGGGATGAGGAACATCTTGTCGCCATCGGCAATGAGGTAGGCGAAAGGCAGGTTGCGGGTGTTAGGGTGATGCATCAGCTTGCCGAAGCATACTGAGAAGGAACCCAGAGTGGCTGGCATCAGGAGATAAGCACCGCTGGCTGTCTTGGAACCGCGCTCCAGAATGCCCCAGTGCATAGGTCCCATCTTGTAGGCATGGTTGCTGAAGTTGGTGGCAGAACCGGCGTTATAGAAAGAGAACATGCCTCCGATAAGCAGACTGCTCTTATGATGAGAAGCGGTGAAAGGACCGCAGAAGGCTGCACAAGCCTCGCCATTGCTCATATAGGAGTTGGCGAAGAATACGGAGGCTGATGCGGTAAAGCCGTTAGACAGCTGGCAGGCTTCGCCTACGAAGCAATCCTGTATCTTTACGCTGTTGATGACGCTGGCGCCTTCAGCGATGATGCTGTTTTCTGTAATAACGCCTGTGCCGATATATACGTTGCCATGCACAGAGCCCAATAGCGTACAGTCGCTTAGACGGGAAGCACCGTTCACTTCGCAGTAATCATTGATTACGCAGTTGGTAATCTCCTTGGTATTGATGATCTTCACATTGTTGCCAATCTGGCCCCGATCCGGCATCTTGTTGTCGATGTCGGTCTTGATGAGCTGGCGTATTTTCTCCTTCATTTCCTTGTCAGGGAAATACTTCACCATGAAGGCTGCCAGCTGGCTGTTTAGATCGCTGAAGAGGATTACGTTGCCTTCGCCCACCTCGTTGAGTACGCTTACAAGATTTCCTTCGCCGTAAGTAGCTCCCTCGGTTGTTTCCATGGTCGAGATGTTTGAGATGTAGCAATCATCGCCAATGGTATAGTTGTTGATGAAATTGCCTACGTTTTCTATCAGACAGTCGTCGCCTATGGTTACATTGCGCAAGGTGGCATTGTTGATGCCTGAATGCTTTACGAAGCCCTGGCTCACCTCCACGTTCTTGTTGAAGGATCCGATGTTTATTTCGCCATAGAGCATCACGCGGTGCATGAAGTTGGGCTTGAAATCTTCTGATACATTGACTGAGGTCCAGTCTTCGGCCCAGCAGTCGTTATGTTTAAGCACCTCGATTTCCTCGGTGGTTAAAGGTCTGTAATCATTCATAACTTACTTGTTATTGATATTTATGTTCTTACTCATAATCCTGGTACAGGAAGTCGTTGTATGGATACTTCTGTACGTGCAACTCTCTTACTTTCTTGTAGAGTATCTCGCGGAATTCGTCGATGTTCTCCTTGTTCTTTGCCGAGATGAAGAGGCAGTCCTCATTGAGTTTTGCCATCCAGGTCTTCTTCAGGGCTTCCAGCGGGATGTTCTCTTTCTCCATCGGTGTGAGGTCGTCTTCCTCTTTTTCTACCCATGAGTAATTGTCTATCTTGTTGAAGATAATCATCGATGGCTTATCGGCGCAATCCAGTTCCTTGAGCGTATTCTCTACTACCTGGATCTGCTCTTCGAAGTCGGGATGTGAGATGTCTACTACGTGCAGAAGGAGGTCGGCCTCGCGTGTCTCGTCAAGGGTACTCTTGAATGAGTCGACCAGGTCGGTTGGCAATTTGCGGATGAATCCTACGGTATCGGCAAGGAGGAACGGCAGGTTGTCTACCACCACCTTGCGTACGGTGGTGTCGAGGGTGGCAAAGAGTTTGTTCTCTGCAAACACCTCGCTCTTGCTGAGCAGATTCATGATGGTAGATTTACCTACGTTGGTATAGCCCACCAGTGCCACGCGCACCATTCTGCCTCTGTTTTTTCGCTGTGTAGTCTTCTGCTTGTCGATTTCTGCCAGTCGCTCTTTGAGGAGACTCATTCTGCCGAGGATGATACGGCGGTCCATCTCGAGCTGGGTCTCACCCGGTCCACGCAGACCAACAGATCCCTTACCGCCACCCGATCCTGAACCACCACCCTGTCGTTCCAGGTGAGTCCAGAGTCTTTGCAGACGAGGGAGCATATAGCGGTATTGCGCCAACTCTACCTGGGTTTTAGCCGCAGCGGTTTGCGCACGCATGGCGAAGATATCGAGGATGAGTGAGGTGCGGTCTAGAATCTTCACCTGCAGTTCCTGTTCGATGTTACGGATCTGTTTGGCAGAAAGCTCATCATCAAAGATGACCATACCTACTTCTCTATCTTCCTCTTCTTCGTTTTTGATATATTCTTTGATTTCTTCGAGTTTACCCTTACCCACATAGGTGGTCTGGTTAGGAGAAACCACCTTCTGCGTGAATCGCTTTACGGTGACAGCCCCCGCAGTATCGGCAAGAAATTCCAGCTCGTCGAGATATTCTTTTGTCTTGGCTTCGTCCTGTGTCTTGGTAATCAGACCCACGAGTACAGCGGTTTCCGCCTTGACTTCTGATATTACAAATTCTTTCATCTATTTTCTTTATCTATATAATAATGTGAAAAGATAGTGCAAAGATAGTGTAAAATACAGAGAAAACAAAATATAGCATTAATATTTTAACTTTTTTATTAATGTGGCAGAAAATATTCAAAAGACACAAAATGCATAGCTGTATTTTAGCCACAACAGCTCACAAATGGTCTTTTTGATGCGCAAAAATTGTAAACGTTTACGTGGTTTTTTGCATAAAAAATCGAGATTTATTTGATTTATATCAATATTTGTCTTAATTTTGCACCCAGAAAAAGAATTGATTTTCAAAAACGATAAAATCATAACTACATAAAAAACACAAACTGCTGAAACATTCAAAAACTTCAAAGGCCTCGACGCGATGTCGGGGCTTTTTGTTTTCTTCTCATCTAAAGGCTTTTCTTACCATTTATTTTTCCTCGTTTTTGTCTCTTTTTCGTTAGATTTTACGAAAATGGATGCTTTTTGAACAAAAAGTATACTTTTTTCTCTGCAAAATAACTTATCTTTGCATGCGGTTTTGTTGTATGCAGCAGTAACTGGAGTAGTATGCCGGCTATACTGCTGTAGCATCATAGAGAAGATTATAAATCAACCTAACAATAAAATGAAAATGAAGCAAAAAGTTTGTATTGCTAGTATTTTGTTGCTCGGCACGGTTTGTGCGAAAGCCAACAATTATAAAGTAAGTTCACCTGACGGCAGATTGGCGGTCAAGGTGGAATGTGTAGACGGAAAGGCTTTCTATTCGGTAGAGCTGAATGGTAAGCAGATGCTTAAACCTTCTGCCTTGGGACTGGTAGCCAACTATGGCGACTTCTCCCAGCATCTTATCATGGGTGCGATGAAAGGAACAGAGAAGCATCTTTCTTACGACATGACCCGTATCAAGAAAAGCCACATCGAAAAGGATGTTTATGAGGCTACCATCGGATTCCTCAATGCCAAGAAGGATTCCATGACCTTGCATCTCCATGTAAGCAACAACGATGTTGCCTACAAATATGAGATGATCCGTCCGAAGAAGAATAACCCTAAGTCGGTGATTATATATAATGAAGTGAGCGGTTTCAATTTCCCTGAGCAGACCACCACTTTCCTCTGCCCTCAAATCGGTCCGATGACTGGTTGGGAGCGAACCAAACCATCTTACGAAGAAGAATATACTCCGAATGCTCCGATGACAAAGAAGTCGCAGTTTGGTGTGGGCTATACCTTCCCTTGTCTCTTCAAGGTGGGTAATGACGGTTGGGCATTGGTCAGCGAAACAGGAGTATCGAGTGCATATCCAGCCAGCAGACTTTCTGATTATGATGCAGCGAAGGGATATACGGTAGCTTTCCCTCAGAAAGGTGAAAACAACGGAATCGGTTCAGAATATGCCGGTATACCTTTGCCGGGCGAAACACCATGGCGTACCATCACCGTTGGCACCACATTGGCTCCTATAGTAGAAACTACCATCCCTTACGATGTGGTAGAACCTCTGTATGAGCCAACTCAGCAGTATAAGCCTTCACGCTATACCTGGAGCTGGCTGATCTGGCAGGATGAGAGTATCAACTATGATGACCAGGTGAAGATGATAGATGTTGCTGCGGCTCAGGGCTATGAGGCTATCCTCGTAGACAACTGGTGGGACCAGCGCATCGGTCGTGACAAGATTGAGAAATTGGCTCAGTATGCCAAGAGCAAGCAGGTTAGTCTGATGCTCTGGTATAATTCGAATGGTTTCGAGAATGATGCTCCACAGACTCCACGTCAGATTATGAACAATTCCATCGCCCGCAAGAAGGAGATGGCTTGGATGAAGAAGATAGGTATTGTGGGAATCAAAGTTGATTTCTTCGGTGGTGACAAGCAGGAGACGATGAAACTCTACGAAGATATTCTGAGCGATGCCAACGATTATGGTCTGGAGGTGATCTTCCACGGTTGTACCATGCCTAGAGGTTGGGAGCGCATGTATCCTAACTATGTTTCCAGCGAGGCAGCATTGGCTTCAGAGAATGTATATTTCACCGATTATCATGCCAAAAAGGAGGCTTTCGAGATGACGATGCATCCGTTCTCAAGAAATGCTGTAGCCAGCTTCGACTGGGGTGGCGTGATGATGAACAAATATCTTTCAAGAGATAACAAGAGCCGCCATCAGCGCTATACAAGTGATGTCTTCGAGATGGCAACCGCTATCACCAATCAGAGCAGCGTAAACTGTGTTTGTCTCTATCCTAACAATCTTCAGGATGTTCCTCAATGGGAATTGGACTGGTTGAAGGGCTTGCCTACAGCATGGGACGATGTGAAGTTTATCGCAGGATATCCTACGAAGTATGCGGTTGTAGCCCGTAAGGCGTCTCAAGAGAACGGCTCTGGTGCAGCAATCAATAACGGAAAATGGATTGTCGGTGGTTTGAATGCTACAGACAAGCCGCTCACCCTGACCCTCAATCTGCCTATGTTCGCTGGCAAGACTGTGGAATATCTTACCGACCAGCCAAAGAAACAGGGTGAGAAGTTCTACACTTCGGTAAAGAAGACCTTGAAAGTAGGCAAGAATGGTAAGGCAAAGGTTGTGATTCAGCCAAATGGCGGTATTATCATCAATTAGAATGCTGTTCATCGCCGGTAATGAATCCGCAGAAACAATACATAATAAATAAAAAGGGGTGATTACAAAATCATCCCTTTTTTCGTCTTAAAACTAAATTAAAAACTAAACGAATAACAATAATGATGACAGCAAACTACAGCAGAAAGTGGATGATGGCAGGTCTTCTTGCTTTTTCTGCCTTTACCTCCCCAGTCATGGCACAGCACAATGGACTGGTAGATATGAGCCACAGCAAGGAAGCCCGAATGGTAAATATGCCTTTGGGAAGTACCCGTTGGACAGGCGGTTTTTGGGGTGGCCGATTCAAGGTCTTTTCAGAAACCTCGCTTTGGGATATGTGGAAAACCTGGGATACACCCGAGGTATCGCACGGCTTCCGTAATTTCGAGATTGCGGCGGGCGATGCTGAAGGCGAACATTGGGGACCTCCTTTTCATGATGGCGATATGTATAAATGGCTTGAGGCATGTGCTTCGGTTTATGCAGTAACCCATGATCAGAAACTAGATGCCCTGATGGATCGCTTTATTGCCGAAGTAGCTAAGGCACAGCGTGCCGATGGTTATATCCATACCCCTGTGGTGATAGATGAGCGCCATAAGGGCATCGATACGCATGCTCTCAAAGACCGGAAAGATGAAGCCGAAATCGGTATCACAGTAGGAGGAAAAGATGAGAAAGGAGCCTTTGCCAGCCGTCTCAACTTCGAAACCTATAATCTGGGACATCTGATGACTGCCGGTATCGTACATTGGCGTGCCACAGGCAAGAAGACACTCTTCAACTGTGCACTCAAGGCAGCCGATTTTCTCTATGATTTTCTGAAGAACCAGCGCGATGAGTTGGCGCGCAATGCAATCTGTCCTTCTCATTATATGGCAGCTTCAGAGATGTACCGTGCTACCGGTGACAAGCGTTATCTGGAACTGGCAGAGGGATTGATAGCTATTCGTGATGAAGTGAAGAATGGTGAAGATCACAATCAGGATCGCCATCCTTTCCGTGAGCAATATGAGGCGATGGGGCATGCGGTGAGAGCCAACTATCTCTATGCGGGTGTAGCTGATCTCTATGCCGAAACAGGCGAGAAGCAACTCATGAAGAATCTGTCCAGTATCTGGGATGATATCACCTATCGCAAGATTTATATCACAGGTGGATGCGGTGCCCTCTATGATGGTGTGTCACCTGATGGAACCACTTACGATCAGCCTAGCATTCAGTAGATTCACCAGGCATACGGCAGAGCATATCAGTTGCCAAACGAGACTTCGCATAATGAAACCTGTGCGCAGATTGGTAATATCTTCTTATCCTGGCGTATGCTCGAAACCACAGCTGATGCCCGCTATATGGATATGGTAGAAAACGAACTCCTGAATGGAGTCTTGCCGGGCATTTCGCTCGATGGTACCCGATATTTCTATACTCAGGCCCTGCGCCGTACGGGCGATTTCCCTTATGTGATGCGCTGGCCGAAAACCCGCCAGAAGTATATCAGTTGCTTCTGCTGTCCACCTAACACCCTTCGTGCACTTTGCGAAGCGCAGGAGTATGCTTATGCCGTGAAAGGGGATACTTTGTGGGTGAACATGTATGGTGATAATCATCTGAAAACAAAGGATGTTGATATGGAGATGACTTCAGGTTATCCTTATGATGGCAAGGTTTCCATTCGCATCAACAAGGCTAAGAATATCAGAACCTTGATGCTCCGCGTGCCGGGAGAGGGTAGATATGAGGCGATTTCTGCTACTGATTCAAAAGGCAGACAGACTGGTTGGAAGAAGGGAACCCTCGTAGAACGAACATTTGATATGAAACCTCGTCTGGTGGAGGCTAACCCTTTGGTTGAAGAGAATAAGAACCAGATAGCCGTGATGCGCGGACCTATTGTCTATTGTTTGGAAAATGTGGATATCGATGCTTCTTCTGTTCCTGCTTCCTGCAAAGATAAGTATGGTAGGGTAAGCGTGAATGATATCGTGATTCCTGCTGATATCCAATGGACTGAAGTAAAAAAGACGATCGACGGTCACGAGTTTGTTGCGCTCCAGGGGGAGGCGCTGCTTGTTGAAAAGGGAACTGCAGCATCCTGGCAGAAGAACCAGCTTTACCGTACACTTGCTCCTGCCCAGAAAAAAGTAAATGTTACGCTCATTCCTTATTATGCCTGGGATAATCGGGGTAGTGATGTGGAAATGTCGGTTTGGCTTTCAGTTAGAAAATAATTTTTTTTAGTTATGAAATTAAGAAGAATCCTATTGCTGGGAATGCTGGGCTTCAGCCTCGCTCTCTCTGCAGAAAATAAGAAGATAGGCTATGTGCAAGTATCACCAGATTCTTCTCTCGCTGATGCGGTTCGCAAGGCTCGCGAGATGAGAAGATTGGGACAGGCAGATTCGGTAGTAGTTAAAATGCAGGCGGGGCAATACCGACTCTATGAACCTCTGGTGCTCCGTCCGGAAGACAGTCATCTCTGTTTTGAGGGAACGCCTTCGGTAAAGCATTCGGCAGGTACGGTACTTACAGGAGCCGTACCTGTTACCGGATGGAAGAAACAGGGCAGATATTTGGTGGCTGATGTGCCTGATTTCAATGGATGTCCTATGAATTTCCGACATCTCTGGGTGAATCACTCGCGGGCTGATAGGGCACGTGGCGTGAGTGATTTCAATCAGATGCCGCGCATCAGATGGGTAGACAAGAAGAAACGCGTCATCTGGGTTCCGGCTTCTGCTGTTCGTCAGCTTCTGACGGGTGCTAAGGATAAGGCGGGTAACAGCATCATCCGACCGGATGCAAGATATGCAGAGATGACGCTGCATCAGATGTGGGAGGTAAGTTATCTGCGCATCAGAAACATCCGTATTCAGGGCGATTCTGCTGCCATATCTTTCCACGATCCTGAGGCTAAGATTCAGTTTGAACGTCCTTGGCCTTCACCTATGTATAATTGTGAGCACAATTCTCCTTTCTTTATCTCGAATGCGCTGCCTCTTCTGGATAAACCGGGCGAATGGTATCATGATATCCGTACGCATAAACTGTATTATATGCCTAGGAAAGGGGAGCGTATGGATGTTGCGGCGCCGGCTTTGGAAACGTTGGTGAAATTCGAGGGAACCAGAGAAAAAATGGTGGATGCTGTTACTTTCAGAAATGTAAACTTTGAAGTTACAACATGGAACCGCCCTTCTTACAAGGGACATGTACCTTTGCAGGCGGGAATGTTCATTACCGAAGGTTACAAACTGCGCCCTAGTATCGACCGTGTGAACAACCATAAACTAGATAATCAGGATTGGCTTGGCAGACCCGCTGCTGCTGTTGAATTGCGCTATGCAAGCAGAGCGGTTTTCGATTCATGCTCTTTTGGACATCTGGGTGGCGATGGTCTCGATTTTGTTGAGGGTTGCCGGGATGGAGCAGTACTTAGCAGCACCTTCGAAGATATAGCGATGAATGGATTGGTATGTGGCAGCTTTTCGCCTGCCGGTCTGGAGACGCATCTGCCTTATCGTCCGCAGGATTTGCGTGAGGTGTGCAGCGGACTGCATGTCAGGAACTGCGAGTTCTCTGATGTTACAAACGAGGAGTGGGGTACCTGTGCTATCACTTTGGGTTACGTCAGCCGCATGAACATCGAACATAATTATATTCATGATGTCAGTTATTCGGCTATCAGTATGGGATGGGGTTGGAATCGCGATTTGGTTGTGATGCATGATAATCGCATTCATGCCAATCTTATCGAGCGCTATGCTGCCCATATGTACGATTGCGCTGGCATCTACACACTTGGCAACCAGCCAAACACGGTTATTTCAGAGAATGTAGTGCGGGATATCTTCCATCCTTCCTACGTACACGATCCTCATCATTATTTCTATCTCTATACTGATGAGGGTTCTTCTAATATTCTCCTGAAAGATAACTGGACGCCAGAAGAGAAATTCCTGAAAAACGCCTGCGGTCCTAATAATGTCTGGCAGAATAATGGTCCGCAGGTGGCTGATGAAATTGTGAAGAAGGCAGGGAAAATAAAGGAGTAGGGATGAAGTGAAAAATAAAAACAGCTGTCTTTGCTAATTAGAAAGTTCAAGGTTCAAAGTAAAAAGCGTATGAAATTTATCGGAATATGGATGGTCAGTATGATGCTGCCATCTGGATTACATGCAGCCACATGGCTGAAGAATCTGAAAGTGGAATATCGGAATACTCCACTGGCAGTAGGTGTCATGCATCCTCGGTTTGCCTGGCAGATGGAGGTTGATGACAAAAGTAGAGGAAATCTGCAGAGTGCTTACCGGATATCTGTTATTGATGAAACGGGTAAGGAAGTCTGGAATACGGGTAAGGTGAAAAGTACCGAATCGCTAGGCATACAGTATGCTGGCGAATCGCTTCGCCCTTCTACCCGCTACCAGTGGCATCTTACAGTCTGGAATCAGAAAAACGAAGAGCTGCAGGCTTCTTCTGCTTTTGAAACAGCCTTGGTGCTGGGTACAGACTATAACCATCCTGTCGCGACAGCCGGAAAAGGAACATATCTGGCTTGGGAAGGTGCTAAATGGATAGGAAGAGGCAATGCTCCCGTGATGTTCTATGCCCCTTATTTCCCAACCTTCCGACTTCATTACGAACTGCAACTCGATAAGAAATCGAAGTCAACAGCAGCTTCCTTCATCTTCGGTGCCAACGATCCCCGACTGATGGATCGCAATAAGAATCTCTTAGGGGTATCCAATGCGAAGGATTCTTCTTATATCCGCGTAGAACTTGATATTGCGCCTCTCAGAAAGTCGAAGCCTGCCCGTATCAATTTCTATCGTCGGGGCTACAAGGTTGGCGAGACGGATGCCGCATCTTTGGTTTCCTACGATATTCCTACTGCGGTTATCAACAGGCAGAACCAGTATGCTGCCCATCAGATAGATATTTCGATGGATACCGGTGCGGCTACTCTCTTCCTGGATGGAAAGGAAATTGTTGGTGAAAAGGTAGAAATCGATACTGATGGCAAACAGCATTCTGTAGGAAGTCTGATTCTGAATCCTACCGGAGAACAGGGTAATAACTATATTGCCTATCCGATGCTAGTCGATTGGGGATATTACGTGGCTAAAGGTCAGAAGGCTACTTTCAGTCATATTGAGGTAAGAAACTTTAAATCGCCTCAGAATGTGGTAGCTGCTCCTTTACAGCAACTCTCTGCCAGCCAGTTCTCTGCCAACCAGTTCTCTGCCAACCAACTCTCTGCCAATCAGCTCTCTGTAGATGGAAAGAAAGAGGGTGCGCTTGGCATCTTTGCCTTTAAGGAGAATACTGCGCCTATGCTTCGTACAGAGTTTGCTACCTCCGGCAAAAAAGTCAGAAAAGCCCGTCTTTATGCTACTGCCCGCGGAATCTACGACATCTATATAGATGGTAAGGCAGTAAGTAAAGCTTATTTCAACCCTGGTACTACAGAGTATAACCATACTCATACTTACCAGACCTTCGATGTAACTTCTTTGCTTCAGCAGTCGGGTGAGCATGCTATCGGAGCCGTCCTTTCCGAAGGATGGTGGAGTGGTGGTGCCACCTATGTAACCGGAAATTGGAATTTCTATGGCGACAGGCAGTCGTTAATGGCAAAGTTGCAGATAACCTACGAGGATGGTTCACAGCAAACCATCGTTACCGATCCTGCAACCTGGAAAAGCTATGATGATGGCGCTGTAAGATATGGCAGTTTCTTTATGGGTGAGGTATATGATGCACGCAAGGAACAAGACTGCAAAGGATGGGCGATGCCTCATTTCGATGACAGAAATTGGCAGACTGCTGTAGAAGTGAAGGAATCAGATTTCAAGACTTCTGAGGATTTCCAGCTTCTTCCTGATATGGCAGAGGCAATCATGCCTGTTGATACCCTGACGGCTCTCAATTGTGTAGAACCGCGCAAGGGGGTTTATGTCTATGATCTCGGACAGAATATGGCGGGTGTTCCGCTGGTACATTTCTCAGGTTTGAAACCTGGCACGGAAGTAAAGATCCGTACAGCCGAAATCAAATATCCTGATTTGCCAGCCTATCAGGATCATGTAGGCATGATCATGACCGAGAATCTGCGTGTGGCAACTTCGCAGGATGTTTATGTAGCCAGGGGAGGTGAAGAGACTTTCTCGCCTAGATATACCCTTCATGGATTCAGATATCTTGAGATTACGGGTGTTGATGCTCCGGTAGCGCCAGACCAGATAAAGGCGATCGTAGTGAGTTCGATGAATGAGCAGGCTTCGCAATATTCTACCTCCCGTTCTGATATCAACCGCTTGTGGCTCAATTCGGTATGGTCTACGCGTTCTAATTTCATGTCTGTTCCAACCGATTGTCCTCAGCGTAATGAACGTCTGGGTTGGATGGGTGATATTTCCGTATTCGGGCGTTCTGCTACATATATTACCGATGCTTCCCAGTTCTTGCGCCGCTATCTTATCTCTGTCCGTGATTTGCAGAGTGCTAAGGGACAGTATCCGGATGTAGCTCCAACCAATTGTGGCTTCGGTGGCTTGTTATGGGCAAGTGCCGGTGTAACCTTGCCTTGGGAGCTCTACCAGCAATATGGCGACAAGGCTATGTTGGCTGAACATTACGCATCGATGAAACGCTATATCCAGTTTGTGCTGGATGAGTATGTGGATAAGAAAACAGGACTTATCGTACAGCATCATCAGTGGGGCGATTTGGGCGATTGGCTCAGTCCGTCTTATGAAAAAGATGATAAGTCGCTCGTATGGGAATGTTATTTCATATTCGATCTGGATATTCTTTCTCAGATGGCAAAGGCTTTGGGCAAGACTGAGGATGCGGCATGGCTGACCCGGTTGGCGAACGAGCGCAGGGCTTTCTTCAGGAAAACATTCGTTGATGAGGCTACAGGTAAGACCATCTGTTCGTGGTATGATGCTGAGCGCAAGGGACAGTTGATTGATACCCAGACATCTTATGCTCTTCCTTTGGCATTCCATGTGGTAGATGGTGACTTACAGAAGAAGATGGCGGCTTATCTCGCTGCAGCCATCAAGACTCCGATGGCCGGTTATCCTGCTTATTCGCTCCTGACGGGTTTTATCGGTACCGCTTGGATAAGTAAGGCACTTTCGGATAATGGTATGTCCGAGGAGGCTTACCGTTTGCTGCAGTACGAGGGTTATCCTTCCTGGCTTTATCCTGTAAAGAATGGAGCCACGACGATTTGGGAGCGTTTGAACTCTTATACAGTAAAGGATGGATTTGGTGAGAACAACAGTATGAATTCGTTCAATCACTATTCTTTTGGAGCTGTAGCATCGTGGATGTACAATTACTCTCTCGGTATCTGCCGTGATGAGAAATCGCCTGGTTTCAAGCATTTCATCCTGAAGCCGGAGGTTGACCCTACGCGTGGCATTACTCATGCTGAGGGTTATTACGATTCAATGTATGGCAGAATCAGCAGCCGTTGGCAATATACTGATTCCGGTATCCGTTATGAGTTTACGGTTCCTGCCAATACGACAGCCTCTCTCTACTTGCCTGCCCCTGCTGTCTCTTTCATTTCAGAGAATGGTAAGCCGTTGAAAAAGGCATCGGGAGTCAGATACGTAAGTGCTGATAAGGAACTCCATCATTTGGAGCTCGCCTCTGGATCTTATCAGTTTGATATAAAACAGAAATAACTTGCTAAAGTTCTGTAAAATAAAAAATGGGTGGCAGATTTGATATCTGTCACCCATTATCTTTATGATTAAAACCTGTATCCTGCGGATAGATTATCTGCTGGAATTATTGGTTCTTGAAGACCAATCCATCTGCATCTGTATGATCGATGGCAATTGGCTTCTCTCTGCTAACCTCTTCTGCAAGAATCTTCTTACTCAAGTCGTTCAAGACATAATCCTGGATAGCGCGCTTTACAGGACGGGCACCAAACTCAGGGTCGTATCCTACCTTTGCCAGATACTGGATAGCTGCAGGAGTCCAGCGAAGTTCAAAGCCCTGAGGCTCCAACATCTTCTTTACTCGCTTCATCTGAAGTTCTACAACCTCGGCAATCTGCTCCTGGGTCAACGGCTTGAAGGTAATGATATCATCAATACGGTTCAGGAACTCAGGACGGAAGGTCTTGCGCAACATCTCACGGCTTGCGTTGGAAGTCATGATGATGATGGTGTTCTTGAAGTTGACTACACGACCCTTGTTGTCAGTCAACCGACCATCGTCCAATACCTGCAACAGGGTATTGAATACGTCAGGATGCGCCTTCTCTATCTCATCGAAGAGAACCACACTATATGGTTTGCGGCGTACAGCCTCGGTCAACTGACCACCTTCATCGTAGCCTACATACCCTGGAGGCGCACCGATCAGACGGGTTACGCTAAACTTCTCCTGATATTCACTCATATCAATTCGGGTCATCATCGACTCGTCATTGAACAGATACTCAGCCAGCGCCTTGGCAAGTTCCGTCTTACCTACACCGGTAGTACCGAGGAAGATAAAGCTGGCGATAGGACGCTTAGGATCCTGCAAACCGGCACGGCTGCGGCGAACGGCATCACTTACAGCGGTGATAGCCTCGTCCTGTCCGATGACTCTCTTGTGGAGTTCTTCCTCCAGATGGAGCAGTTTCTCACGCTCGCTCTGCATCATACGGCTTACTGGTATTCCGGTCCAGCGGCTTACAACCTCAGCGATATCATCAGCAGTAACCTCCTCTCTGACCATCGCTGCGCCACCCTGTGTACTCTTCAGCTGCTCCTGAATCTTCTTGATGTCATCCTCGAGCGCCTTCAGTTTAGAGTAGCGGATTTCAGCTACGCGTTCGTAATTGCCTTCGCGCTCCATGCGTTCAGCCTCAAACTTCAGGTTTTCTATCTCCTGCTTATCCTGCTGAATCTTGTTGACGAGCGCTTTTTCGCCTTCCCATTTAGCACGGAAGTCATGCTCCTGATCCTTTAATTCTGCAATTTCCTTATCCAGCTGCTGAATCTTAGGCTGGTCATTCTCGCGCTTGATGGCCTCACGCTCAATCTCCAACTGCTTCAAGTGGCGGGTAATCTCATCCAGTTCTTCTGGTACAGAGTCACGCTCCATTCTCAGTTTGGCTGCTGCCTCATCCATCAGGTCGATAGCCTTATCAGGGAGGAATCTGTCAGAGATGTATCTCTCTGATAACTTGACGGCTGCGATGCAGGCATCATCCTGAATACGTACCTTATGATGGTTCTCGTAGCGCTCCTTGATACCACGGAGGATACTGATGGCGTCTACCTCGTCAGGCTCATTGACCATGACGGTCTGGAAACGGCGTTCCAGCGCCTTATCCTTCTCGAAGTACTTCTGATACTCGTTGAGGGTAGTAGCACCGATGGCTCTCAGTTCACCACGAGCCAGGGCAGGCTTCAGAATGTTGGCTGCATCCATGGCACCTTCGCCACCGCCTGCACCTACCAACGTGTGGATCTCATCGATGAAGAGGATAATCTGGCCGTTGGCGTTAGTTACCTCTTTGATGACGCTCTTCAGACGCTCCTCGAACTCACCCTTATATTTGGCACCGGCTACCAGTGCACCCATATCGAGAGAATAGAGTTGTTTGTTCTTCAGATTCTCCGGTACATCGCCACGTACGATACGCTCGGCAAGACCTTCTACGATAGCGGTCTTACCTGTACCAGGCTCACCTATCAGAATAGGGTTGTTCTTGGTTCTTCGTGACAGAATCTGGAGTACTCTTCTTATTTCCTCATCACGTCCGATAACTGGGTCCAGCTTGCCGCTTCTAGCCTGTTCTACAAGGTTTTTCGCATATTTCTCCAAACTCTGATAGTTATCATCAGCGCTTTGTGATTTTACGTTCTGTCCCTGTCTCAGTGCCTGGATGGCAGCGAGCATATCTTTGGCATTTGCACCAGCATCCTTCAGAATACGTGCAGCAGTAGAGTTGCCCTGTACGATAGCCAACAGGATAGGTTCTACGCTAACGAACTCGTCGCCCATTTTCTTGGCGGTATCCTCGGCATTCATCAGTATCTGGTTAGTCTCGTTGCTGAGGTACGGCTGACCGCCGCCCTGAACACGAGGCAGATGTTGCATCTCCTGACGCAAGAGCATGGCGATTTGCTGTCCGTTCATGCCCAACTTCTGGAAGATGTAGTTGGTCACATCGGTAGCCTTTTCAAGAATACCGCTAAGCAGATGCACCGGTTCGATGGTTTGCTGACCATTTCGCTGCGCAATGTTTACGGCTTCCTGTACCGCCTCCTGCGCCTTGATTGTAAATTTGTCGAATGTCATATTAATATCTCCTTTCTTATATTATATAATCTTATTTGTGTTATTTGGATGAGCCCCGGAATCTCCTCTTCGGAAACCTCCCGGTGCGTTCCTCCCATCCTTTAGCGAAACTTATGCCTATCCGTTGAAAATCAGTGGTTTGCTGACAATCTGTCTTGCTTTGGATAGATAAAAGATAGAAATAAGAGGTATTTTCGGACAGAATGACAGAAGAAGGCGGTTTGAGTACGGGCTGAAGGCCCAGGCTCCTTTCAGGGCGTGTGGGGCTTACATGCCAAACTTGAGTTGCTTATTTCTTGATTTCTCTCAATTATCTTTTAAATATCCTTTAAATAATGCTATTTTATGGGGGGAAATGTTGTGTAATCAAAATAATCTTCGTACCTTTGCACCATCATAAATTATAATTTATAAGTTCAATGGCTGAAACAAAGAAAATCAAGACAGCGTTGGTGTCTGTCTTCCACAAGGATGGCTTGGACGAATTGCTCGCCAAGTTGAATGAAGAGGGTGTAAAATTCCTGAGTACTGGTGGTACCCAGAAGTTTATCGAATCTTTGGGTTATGAATGCGAGAAAGTTGAGGAGGTCACTACCTATCCATCTATCTTGGGTGGTCGCGTAAAGACTCTTCATCCTAAAATATTTGGAGGTATCTTGGCTCGCCGTGACAACGAGGGTGACCAGGAGCAGATGAAGGAATACGAAATCCCTTCTATTGATCTCGTCATCGTAGACTTGTATCCTTTCGAGCAGACTGTAGCTAGCGGTGCTAGCGATGCTGATATCATCGAGAAAATCGATATTGGCGGTATCTCTTTGATTCGTGCAGGTGCCAAAAACTTCAAGGACGTGGTGATCGTTCCTAGCAAGACTGAATACGGCGTATTGCTCGATATCCTGAAGAAGAAGGGTGCTGAGACTGATATCGAAGACCGCAAGATGTTTGCAGAGCGTGCATTCGGTGTAAGCTCTCACTACGATACTGCAATCCATGCATGGTTTGCTAAGTAAACTCTCGGAAAAATAAAGTAGTTAAGGAGTTAAGAAGTGGAAGAAGTCAGGACAAGTGTCTGCGGGGATTCCATCCCCGGTATATGACAGACTGTTGCCGTGGCTTCTATGCTCCTTTAACTCCTTAACTCCTTAAATAAAAAGAAAATTTTAAGCTTAAAATAATATAGATTTTAGAAACGAAATGGGATTTTTTTCATTTATTCAGGAAATCGCAATGGACTTGGGAACAGCCAATACCATCATTATCAGTGATGATAAGATTGTAGTGGATGAACCTTCTGTTGTAGCCCTTGACCGCCGCACCGACAAGATGATTGCTGTGGGCGAGAAGGCTAAGATGATGTACGAGAAGACTCATGATAATATCCGTACTATCAGACCATTGCGTGATGGTGTGATTGCCGACTTTACTGCCTGTGAGCAGATGATGCGTGGATTGATTAAGATGGTTCATACTGGTAGCCGTCTCTTCTCTCCTTCACTCCGTATGGTTATCGGTGTACCTTCTGGTTCTACCGAGGTTGAGCTTCGTGCTGTGCGCGACTCTGCCGAGCATGCCGACGGACGTGATGTATATTTGATTTTTGAGCCAATGGCAGCCGCTATCGGTATCGGTATCGATGTTGAGGCTCCAGAGGGTAATATGATTGTTGATATAGGTGGTGGTTCTACCGAAATCGCTGTCATCTCATTGGGTGGTATCGTATCGAACAACTCAATCCGTACAGCCGGTGACGACCTTACTGCCGATATCCAGGAATATATGAGCCGTCAGCACAACGTGAAGGTTTCTGAGCGTATGGCTGAGCGTATCAAGATTCATGTGGGTTCAGCTCTGACCGATTTGGGTGATGAGGCTCCAGAGGACTTCATCGTACATGGTCCTAACCGTATTACAGCGTTGCCTATGGAGGTGCCTGTATGCTACCAGGAGATTGCTCACTGTCTGGATAAGACCGTGGCAAAGATTGAGAACGCTGTGCTCTCAGCATTGGAGAACACACCTCCTGAGCTCTATGCCGATATCGTGAAGAATGGTATCTGGCTCTCTGGTGGTGGTGCTTTGCTCCGCGGTCTCGACAAGCGTTTGCAGGATAAGATTAATATCCCATTCCACATTGCAGAAGATCCATTGCACAGTGTTGCCAAGGGTGCTGGTATTGCGTTGAAGAATGTAGACCGTTTCTCATTCTTGATGAGATAATCAGAACTTATTCTAATAGTAAGAATAAAGTATGCGCAACCTTTTAGAGTTTTTAGCGAAATACAACCATTGGTTTGTCTTCCTGATTCTTGAGGTGGTGAGTATGGTGCTGTTGTTTCAGTATAACAGCTATCAGGGCAGTGCCTGGTTCTCCTCGGCTAATGCCGTAACGGGTAAGTTGTATGAATGGGATGCGAATGTGGAAACATTCTTCTCGCTTACCAAGGTGAATCAGGAACTGACACAGCGCAATGCGTATCTCGAACAGGAGGTGCAGAAACTTTCTGACAGTCTCGTGAGCGTGACCAAGGATAGCAGCATCTACCATCGTGACCAGTTTGCATTGCTGAGAAACTATCGTCTGATTCCGGCTAAGGTAGTGGCGAATAGTGTCGATAAACCCGGCAACCTGATGACAATTGACAAGGGTAGCGCGGATGGCATCCACAAGGATATGGGTGTAATCAGCGGTACGGGTGTTGTGGGTATCGTGTATCTGGTGGCAGAACATTACGCTATCGTGATTCCGGTATTGAACACGAAGTCGAACATCAGTTGTATGATTCAGAATAGAGGCTATTTTGGCTATCTGCGCTGGAAGGGTGGTGTGTCTGACCTTGCCTATCTGGAAGAGGTGCCACGTCATGCTCACTTTAAATTGGGTGACTATGTGGTAACGAGTGGCTATTCTGCTGTATTCCCTCCTGGAGTGAGAGTAGGCAGGATATTGCACGTGTTCAACTCCGCCGATGGCCTGTCGTATCGCGTACAACTTCGCCTCTCTACCGATTTTGCCCGTCTGCGTGATGTATGTGTAATTGAAGATGCCGCCATGAAAGAGCGATTGGAGATTATGCGTGCAGCACAGGATAGCATCGAAACAAATGGAGACAATAATCAATAATGACGTATAGTAAGAGGATATAAAAAGCAATGAGTATAGATTTAGTGAAAAGACTAGCTACCTTTGTGGTGCTCGTGCTGGTACAGGGATTGGTGTTTAATCATATTCATCTATTCAATTGTGCCACCCCCTTGCTGTATATCATTATGGTACTGCATTTCCGCCGCAACCATCCTAAATGGGCGGTGTTATTGTGGTGCTTTATGATGGGGCTTTGTGTGGACGTATTTGCCAATACGCCAGGTGTTGCAGCAGCTTCGATGACTGCCGTAGGACTGCTACAACCTTATTTGTTTGAACTTTTCGTACCGCGTGACAGCGCCGACGATCTGGAACCGTCCATGCGTTCTATCGGCGTAGGTGCATATTGCTGGTACGTATTCTTCATCATTCTCGTTTATAATCTATTGTTCTTTACACTTGAAACATTCAATTTCTTTAATTGGGTTCACTGGTTGGAATGTATAGGCGGAAGTACGGTTATCACTTATATATTGGTGATGGCGACAGAAAGTTTCAGAAAGTAAGATTCCGGATAAGTGATGAGAGAGAAAAGAACACGATTTTTAGTTTGCTATATATAATAAGGTATGTTGGATTACAATCTTGAAAAACGTAGATTCGTTATCGGTGGAGTGGCCATAGCTATTGTGGCCATTTACATGATTCGTCTGTTTACGCTTCAGATTATGAGCGACGACTACAAGAAGAATGCCGACAGTAATGCCTTCTTGAAGCATATTGAGTTTCCCGCCCGTGGTGCCATTTACGACCGTAATGGTAAGCTGCTGGTATATAATCAGCCGTCTTACGACCTGATGGTGGTCATGAACGAGGAGAGCGGCAGGCTTGATACGATGGATTTCTGTAATTCGCTGGGTATCACGAAAGAGTTTTTTATCAGGCGAATGAACGATATCAAGGACCGCTCTAAAAATCCGGGCTATTCGCGCTATACCCAGCAGCTTTTTATGGGACAGTTGAGCGACCGGGATTTCAGTGTGTGCCAGGAGAAGATGTTCCGATTCCCCGGTTTCTATGTCCAGAAACGTACCGTCAGAGAATATACCTATCCTTATGCTGCCCATGTGCTGGGTGATGTGGGTGAGGTTTCGCAAAGCGATATTGAAGATGATGACTACTATCAGGCTGGTGACTATATCGGAAAACTGGGTATCGAGAAGTTTTATGAGAAGCAGCTGCGTGGTGAGAAGGGTGTGAAGATCATGCTGAGAGATGCCCACGGAAGAATACAGGGTAGCTATCAGAATGGTAAACTCGACCGGAAGCCTGTGGCAGGAAAGGACTTGACGCTGGGATTGGATGTCAAGTTGCAAGCCTTGGGCGAACGTCTGCTCCAGGGTAAAATCGGCAGTATCGTTGCCATCGATCCTAGAACGGGCGATGTGCTGGCTATGGTTTCTTCTCCTTCTTACGATCCAAGACGTCTGGTGGGTAGAAACCGCGGTAAGATGCACAAGTGGCTCTCGCATAATCCTTGGAAACCGCTCCTGAACCGTAGTATTCAGGGTCAGTATCCTCCGGGTTCTACCTTTAAGACCAGCCAGGCGCTGACCTATCTTACTGAAGGTATCATCACACCGGGAACAGCATTCCCATGTAATCATGGTTTCTCTTATAAGGGTCTGCATGTGGGCTGTCATGGTCACCCGTCGCCTATTGCGCTGGTTGATGCCATCAGTACCTCTTGTAACGGTTACTTCTGTTGGGGTCTTTACTATATGATAGGTAACCGCAAGAAGTATGGCAGCGTACAGAATGCGATGACCGTATGGAAAGATTATATGGTGAGCATGGGATTCGGATATAAGTTGGGCATCGACTTGCCTGGCGAGAAACGCGGTCTGATTCCGAATGCACAGTTCTATGATAAGGCTTATAATGGTTCATGGAACGGACTGACGGTAATCAGTATTTCTATCGGTCAGGGTGAGGTTAACCTCACGCCGTTGCAGATAGCTAACCTGGGTGCTACCATTGCCAACAGGGGATACTATTATGTGCCTCATGTAGTGAGAAAGGTAAAGGGCGAACCGCTTGATACGCTCTATACCCGACGCCATTATACCAAGGCTTCCCGCCGGGCTTACGACTATGTGGTAGCCGGTATGAGAAGTTCGGCGCTGAAGGGAACCTGTAAGATGCTCGGCCGCTACGATTTCGAACCTTGCGGCAAGACGGGTACGGCACAGAACCGTGGCCATGACCACTCTGTATTCATGGGCTTTGCTCCGATGAACAACCCGAAGATTGCCATTGCCGTGTATGTAGAGAATGGTGGTTGGGGTGCTGACTATGGTGTGCCTATCGGTGGTCTGATGATGGAACAGTATCTCAAGGGTAAGTTATCTCCTGATTCTGAGCATAGGGCTGCAGAGATGCAGGCCCGTAGAATCGTCTACGGATTAAGCAGTAGATAGTTTTCAGTTAATAGTTTATAGATTATGATCGATAATAAACAACCTAGTGTGCTTGCTTCACTTGACTGGTGGACGATAGGTATTTATCTGGTACTCCTCATCTTCGGATGGGTGAGCGTCTGTGGAGCCAGCTATAACTATGGTGACAACGAGATATTCAGTCTGGGTGCCCGCTCGGGTATGCAGATTATATGGATTGGCACATCCATAGCACTGGGATTGGTAATCCTGCTGCTTGATGACCGGTTTTACGATACCTTCTCGTATGTCATCTATGGCGTCCTGATACTCTTGCTCTTTGCTACGATATTCAATCCGCATAGCATCAAGGGTTCCCACTCCTGGCTGGTGTTGGGACCGCTCCGACTGCAACCGGCTGAGTTTGGTAAGTTTGCTACGGCTCTGGCGGTAGCCAAGTTTATGTCAAGCTATGGTTTCAGTATGCAGAACCTGAAGCATTTTATGGCAGCCGTAGGCATTATCGTTCTGCCGATGCTCTGTATTGTAGGTCAGCGCGAAACGGGTTCTGCCCTGGTTTATCTTTCATTCTTCCTCATGCTTTACCGCGAAGGAATGCCGGGTGCCATTCTCTTTACCGGCGTGTCGATGGTGGCTTACTTCGTAGTGGGTGTGAAGTATGAGAACGTGATGATGTGGGATACCTATACTTCTGTGGGTAAGTTTGTAGTGCTTCTGCTGGTGCAGATTTTTACGGCTGGCATGGTGAACTCCTATACGGGCGATAGAAAACAGGCACTGATGATCCTTGCCTATTCGGTAGGCATTACGCTGCTCTTCGTGCTCTTTTCTACCTATGTCATTCCGTTCGACATTGTGTGGATCCAACTCTTCCTGTGTGCTATGCTCATCGGATTCCTGGTTTATCAGGGACTGAGAACCCGGTTCCGGAATTACTTCCTCATCTCCATCTTTTCGTTGGGAAGTATCGCTTTCTTCTATTCTGCCGATTATGTGTTGAATCATGTGATGGAACCTCATCAGAGAGTGCGTATCAACGTACTGCTGGGACTGGATGAAGATTTGGCAGGTGCGGGATATAACGTGCATCAGAGTGAGATTGCCATTGGTTCCGGCGGACTTCAGGGCAAAGGTTTCCTCAATGGAACGCAGACCAAACTGAAGTTCGTGCCTGAGCAGGATACAGACTTTATCTTCTGTACGGTAGGCGAGGAGGAAGGTTTCCTCGGTTCGGCAGGCGTGCTGCTGCTTTTCCTGGCTTTGATATTGCGGTTGATGCATCTGGCTGAGCGGCAACCTTATAAATTCGGGCGTATCTACGGCTATTGTGTCCTGTCGGTATTCCTCTTCCACCTGTTTATTAATGTGGGAATGGTGTTGGGTTTAACACCGGTTATCGGTATTCCGCTGCCGTTCTTCAGTTATGGTGGCAGTTCGTTATGGGGATTCACCATCCTTCTTTTCATCTTCTTGAGAATTGATGCGGGAAGGAACTTAGTGAGAAGTTAAAAAAAGAGTGAACAGATTGTTGATGAATCTGTTCACTCTTTTTTTATTGTATCTTTGAAATCTTGATGCCGATGTCACTCACACCGGGCAGGATTTCTCTTTTCATATCATGTCTGATGGCTACGTGTATGGAATCGCCCTGATGCATCTGATAGATGTTGATAGGGAAGTTATACTGATAGTAGCTGATACCCTGTCCTTTGCTCACGCCGTTGTTGTCAATCAGCTGGCAGTTGACCGTATCTATCTTGCATTCGCCAGGTATCTTTCTGTTTCGGTGATAAACCGTCTGTTCTACGATGAGCGTAAGTCCCATGAACGGGTAGGCACCTGTAATGCGAAGTCCTAGGCTTTGTTTGTAATGCCCGGGCTCGAGTAGAGGTGATACTTCGAATGATAGGGTGTCGTTCTTCTCCCATCCTGCAATCGGTGTATGGGCATACTCATCGTATACGGTCGAACCGCTGCAGGCAGAGAGAATGTGAACAATCGCTGTCAAAACGATGAAATAAACAGTCTTTTTCATCTTTTTCTAGCTCCTATTCTTTATTCTTGTGGGGCGTTATTGCCTTGTGGGGCGTTGCCATTCTGAGGGGTGTTGTTACCTTGTGGCTTGTTTCCACCCTGTGGTTTGTTTCCCTTGTTAGGTCGTCTGTCGTTTCTTGGCTGGCGGTTGTAACCCTTAGGATGATTGCCCTGATTACGGTTGTCGCGGCGCTGGTTGTTTGACTTGCCTTCATTCTTCTGAGGTTTGTTGTCGCCATTCTGCGCGCGGTTCTCGTTCTTCTGCGACTTGTTGTCTCCCTCCTGCTGGCGAGGTCCCTTGTTCTTATTGTTCTTCTTCTTCTTCTTTTTCTTAGCCTTGTCAAAGCGGCTCAAATCAGCTTCGGCAAGCAGGTCGGTTGGCTTGGCTACAGGTTTTGCCTTACCGTCTTCCAGCAGACTCAATGGCTTCTCGCCCTGACGGTTCATTTCGATGATAGCCTTGGCACGCTCGATGCTGATGGTTTCGAGGTTGGAAGCAAGGTTCTTGTCAGAAGAGTAGGTGATAAGACCTGCCAGGATATCCACCTTGAACTGATGGAAATCACCGTCGGCAGTCTGCAGTACGGCATCCTTAGGAGGCAACTTTCTGCTAGCCTCTACATAGCTGTCTACCTCGTAGTTGAGACAGCACTTCAGTTTGGCGCACATACCGGCAAGTTTCTGAGGATTCAGAGAGATGTCCTGGTAGCGTGCTGCATTGGTGCTAACGCTGATGAAGTTCTTCATCCAGGTAGCGCAGCAGAGTTCTCTGCCGCAAGGACCCGTTCCACCGATGCGGCCTGCTTCCTGTCTCGCACCGATCTGTTTCATCTCAATGCGCACATGGAAGGTATCGGCAAGAACCTTGATGAGCTGGCGGAAGTCCACACGTTCGTCAGCGATGTAATAGAAGATAGCCTTGTTGCCGTCTCCCTGATATTCTACATCACCTATTTTCATCTTCAGTCCGAGATCTTTGGCTATCTGGCGGCTCTGGATCATGGTGCCGTGTTCACGGCTCTTAGCCTCCTTGCATTTGTCAAGATCCACCTGTTTGGCGATACGGTAGATACGCTTGATATCATCCTGCGACTTGAGGTTTGCCTTCTTAATCTGAAGTTTTACCAGTCTTCCGGTCAGCGTAACCACACCGATGTCGTGACCCGGGTTAGCCTCTACCGCCACTATATCGCCCTTCTTCAGGTCGAGGTTATTCACATTGTGGTAATATCCCTTACGGGTATTCTTGAACTGTACCTCCACGAGGTCAGTACTTTCTGCATTGCCGGGTACATCGGCAAGCCAGTCGTATGTGTTGAGCTGTCTGTTCTGTCTTCCTACGCCCTTAGCGCACAGACCACGGTCGCAGCCGTTACACATCCTGAATTTCATATTTTTGTAATCCACGATCGTCTAATTTATAATGTCTAATTTATAATGTACAATGAATAATGACCAGGCATCTGCCCCCGTTATTCATTTGAATTCTTCACTCTTCACTTCCTTAGCAGGAGTACGATGATTTTGAGCGCCATATCGAAGAAAACGATTTTGGCATTGGCATTTTGCGAAATCATGCGCTTGCTGTCTTCGAAGAGGTTGGAGATGTCAATGATGTTTGCCTCGTTGATGAAGCGGGCAAAGTTCTTGGCAAAGTTCTCCTCATCCTGCGTCATGTAGCTCAGTTCTGGATTCCGGAAGTTGTACATGAAACTTTCTCTGAGCATGTGCATGAAGTAGTCGAGCATGCGTTTCTGCTTTTCTCTTCCGAAGGTTGCTATCACATCGGTCCACTTCTTGAGGTCACCAATCTTGCGCATGTAAGCCAGTCGCATCAGCATGATGAACATGTCGAGATGCTGCCGGTTTTCGTTTCCTGCATCCAGTTCTTCGAGTGCGAGGTTCCAGTTGCCGTTGGCGATACGGGCTATGCGGTGTGCCATGTCTGGCTCCAGCGCTCTCCGTTCCGTCAGCGCTTTTTCCATCTCAGCGGTTTCTATCTTCTTGAAGTCGATACGCTGCGTACGGCTTCTGATGGTTTCGAGCAGCAGTTCCGGATTCTCGCTTACCAGCAGGAACACCGTTTGGCGTGGCGGCTCCTCCAGCAGTTTCAGTATCTTGTTGGCACTCTGTATGTTCATACGTTCCGGGAGCCATATCAGACTTATCTTATATCCGCCCTGACTCGACATCATCATCAGTTCGTGAGAGATGGCATCGGTTTCTTCGGCAGTGATGATAGCCTGTTTGTTATAGTCGGCATCCGTCTTGCCCATCTTCAGCATCCAGTCGCTAATCTGGATGTAGGGACCTTTAGAAAGCAGCAGCTCTCTCCATTCCTTGATGAAGTCGAGGCTCACCGGTTTGTGTTCGCTGCCCATATTGGCGGTCTTGATGGTAGGAAAGGTGAAGTGGAGATCCGGATGTTCCCATTTCCTGAGCATCGGTGAATCGCCCAGAAGATAGCTGGCAAAAGCCAGTGCCATCGCCAGTTTGCCGCAACCCTGCGGGCCGCAGAACATCAGCGCATGGGGCAAACGGTTCTCCTGAACCATCTCCATGAGACGGTTCCATACTTCTTGCTGACCTATAACTTCATTTCTTTGCATTTAAAACAGTATTTTTGCTATTTGCTTGACGCTGTCTACAGCCGATACGGTGAAGAAGTGAACATTTTTGTAACCATGTTCGAAGAGATCTTGCACCTGAGCGGTAGTCCACTCGATACCGAGCTGCTTGGCATCTTCGTCAGTTTTACATTTCAATACCTCCTGTGCGAGTTCTTCAGGAATATCGCAGTGGAAGGTTTTCGGCACTACTGTGAGCTGGCTCAACTTGGCGAAAGGCTTGATGGCAGGAATGATAGGAATGGTTACGCCTATCTGCCGAGCCTTTTCAACGAAAGCATAGAACTTCTCGTTGTCGTAGAAGAGCTGGGTAACGGCATACGCTGCGCCCAACTGTTGTTTCTCCAGCAGATGCTGCATATCCATTTCGAGGTTTGGCGCCTCTTCATGTTTCTCCGGATAGCAGGCTACACCGCAGCAGAACTTGTCGCCCGGGTGCTTGATGGGTGTGCCATCAAAGAAGAAACCATCGTTAAACTGATTCACCTGCTTCAGGAGGTCGGTGGCATGGGTATGACCGTTCTCGGTTGGTGTAAACTGCCGGTCTTCTTTCGCCTTGTCTCCTCGCAGAACGAGAATGTTGCTGATGCCCAGAAACTGGAGGTCGAGCAGTTCGTACTCGATGTCTTCCTTCGTAGCACCGCTGCAGATAATATGAGGGATGACAGGTATGTCGTACTTATTCTGTATAGCGCCTGCGATGGCCACGGTGCCCGGGCGGCGGCGCACACGCTGGCGAGTGAGGAGACCGTTTTCCAGTTCCTTGTATACATACTCGCTATGGTGCGTAGTGATGTTGATAAAGCGAGGACCAAACTCGCTCAGCGCATCGATGGTACGGAAGAGTGCTGCTGTTCCGTTACCTTTCAGCGGAGGTAAAACCTCGAACGAAAAGCCTCGCTTATCGCCCTGCTGATGTAGAAAATCTGCTATGTTCATATTACCTAAATTCTATGTTTCTTCTTATTTTGGTGCAAATTTACAAAAAAAATAGGGGAAAACCGCATGTTGAACGTAATATTTATAAAGAAAAAACGTATATTATTAGGTGGAGATTGATTTTTGGCATGAAAAAAGAAGATTTCCTGCCGGTAAATGCTACGCTATTCTACAGAAAAGTGATTAAAATTTAAACCTAAAAAATAATGAAACAAAAACAAACAGGCTCTAGAGCCTATCTTATTTCAATTGTGATGGTAGCCGTTTTGGGCGGCTTGCTTTTCGGTTATGATACCGCGGTAATCTCGGGAGCCGAGAAGGGTTTGCAGGCATTCTTCATGGGTGCTGAGGATTTCACCTATACCGATTTCTGGCATGGATTCACTTCTTCCAGTGCTCTGATTGGTTGTATCATCGGTTCGGCGCTTTCGGGTGTGCTGGCTTCTAACTGGGGCCGTAAGCGTTCGCTGATCTTTGCGGGTGTGATGTTCTTCATCTCTGCATGGGGATCTATGTGTCCGGAGTCTTTGGTGTTGCCAAAGGGCGAACCTAATCTTACGCTTCTCATCGTGTTCAACCTCTATCGTGTGATTGGCGGTATCGGTGTGGGTCTGGCATCTGCTGTATGTCCGATGTATATCGGTGAGATTGCGCCTAGTAACATCCGTGGTATGTTGGTCAGCTGGAACCAGTTTGCCATCATCTTCGGTCAGCTGGTGGTTTATTTCGTCAATTTCTTCATTCTTGGCGATCATATTGCTCCTGCTATCCAGAGTGTGGGCAATGGTATGAACCAGATTCTGAATGGTGGCGAGGCTGCCTGGGCTATTGAAACCGGATGGCGCTATATGTTTGGTTCTGAGATGGTTCCTGCGGGTTTGTTTGCTCTGCTTATCTGCTTTGTTCCTGAGACTCCCCGTTATCTTGCCATGGTTGGTCAGGATGCGAAGGCTGAGCGTATCCTGGCTCGCATCAATGGTGCTGAGGAGGCTAAGAAGATTTTGGATGACATCAAGAATACGGTTACTGAGAAGAAGGAGAAACTGCTTACTTACGGTGTGCTCTGTATCTTCGTAGGTGTGATGCTTTCTGTATTCCAGCAGGCTGTAGGTATCAATGCCGTGCTCTATTATGCTCCTCGTATCTATGAGGCTATGGGCTTTGACAATCCGATGGTATTGACCGTATTCAATGGTATCGTGAACCTCGGTTTCACCTGTGTAGCCATCTTTACGGTAGAGAAGTTGGGACGTAAGCCTTTGCTCATTACCGGTTCTCTGGGCATGGCATTGGGTGCCATCGGTGTAGCCATCACCTTCGGTAATCCTAATCTGCAGTTGTTGTGCATGGTATCCATCATGGTTTATTCAGCATCATTCATGTTCTCTTGGGGACCAATCTGCTGGGTACTTATTGCCGAGGTATTCCCTAATACCATTCGTGGTGCTGCCGTAGCGATTGCCGTAGCCTTCCAGTGGATTTTCAACTGGATTGTTTCTACCTCTTTCGTTCCGATGGCTAACAGCCTGGGCTATTGGTTCACCTATGGCCTGTATGGTGTTATCTGTATCCTCGCTGCCATCTTTGTATGGAAGCTCGTTCCTGAGACCAAGGGTAAGACACTGGAGGATATGACCAAGCTTTGGAAGAAAAACTAAGTTCTTATTCTGTGAAATATCAAGACCGCCAGGCGTAGAAAGAAACGCCTGGCGGTCTTTCTTTATGCCCCCGGCTCACAACGCTTAATCCATACCATGATATGACGGCGCGCTGTCGCCCCGTCGGTTGTGTCGGGAAAGTAGAGCAG
>ENA-OYEF01000038-OYEF01000038.1-human-gut-metagenome-genome-assembly--contig:-NODE-38-length-25331-cov-17.184760_pt1 | contig 25331 bp, 25 predicted proteins | sample MGYA00243552_ERZ652909 | MGnify/ENA primary metagenome ERZ652909 (study PRJEB26926, sample SAMN06164806) | human gut metagenome | biome: ENVO:00009003; feature: ENVO:2100002; material: ENVO:00002003...
ACGAGATTCCTCTACGTCTCGTGGGCTCGGAGATGTGTATAAGAGACAGTTTCAAGACAGACCATCACGCTTTCCAGTGCCGGCGAACCTTTGCGTACTGTTAATATCAAAGATGGCTATGCCATTCAGCTGGCTCAGAAGAAAGGTGTTCGTATCGTAATTCTGACAGGCGGTAATTCTCATGCCATACAGGTACGCTATGAAAATCTTGGTGTAGAGGATATCTTCATGGGGTGTTCTGTAAAGATAAAGACTTATGAGGAGTTCAAGCAGAAATATTCAATTACAGATGAGGAAATAATATATGTAGGTGATGATATTCCTGATTATGAGATAATGCGTCGTTGCGGATGTCCATGTTGCCCAGCAGATGCATGCTCCGATATTAAAGAAATTTCTACTTATATCTCGGCTTGTAACGGAGGTGATGGCGTGGGACGTGACGTCGTAGAACAGGTACTGAGAGCCAAGGGTTTATGGCTTTCAGATGCTAAGGCGTTTGGCTGGTAGAATTTAGTTAATAGTTGAAAGTTGATAGTTTGTAGTAGAAAGTTTGCAACTGAATTTTAATCATAAAGTTCAAAGAAATAAGGTTTAAAATAGATGAATTATAAGATCATTTTGGCGAGTAATTCGCCTCGTCGCAAGGAACTTCTGGCAGGTTTGGATATTCCTTTTGAGGTGAAGGTGATTAGTGGTATTGATGAAAGTTATCCTGCTGACCTTGATGCTTATCAGGTGGCAGAATTCATTTGCAAGAAAAAGGCTGAGGCTTATCGTCCGCTTTTGAACGGAAATAATAGTGTTGAAGAGTTGGACGAGTCAGAAACTTTGATTCTTACAGCAGATACGGTTGTGATTGCGCCGACAGCTGGCGAACAGAATGACCAGGAAGGAAAGGGAGTCATTCTCGGGAAGCCTCGTGATGCTGAAGATGCCAGACGAATGCTGAAGATGTTGAGCGGAAAGACGCATCATGTAGTTACAGGTGTTTGTCTTACTACCCAGCATAAGCAGCGTTCCTTTTCAGTAACAACAGAAGTGACGTTCAAACCGCTTTCTGATGATGAAATCAGTTATTATATAAATCATTATCAGCCGTTTGACAAAGCTGGCGCCTATGGTATTCAGGAATGGATTGGTTACATAGGTTGTACGGGGTTGAAGGGGAGTTATTTTAATGTGATGGGGCTTCCGGTTCAGCGTATCTATGAGGAATTGAGGCAAATTTAGATTTTTTAAAATTAAATATTGTTCTATGTCGTAGATAATGAGTATCTTTGTGCGTTTTATGTAACTAACAAGGATTATGAGTGAAGAAATTTTAGCAAAAGCTCATGAGGTTTTGGACAATTATATGGAGAGCAATCATCACCGGCGCACTCCGGAGCGTTCCACTATCCTCGACACCATTTATTCTATGGGAGAGCATTTCTCGATAGAAGATTTGGGCAGAGAGCTACTGAAAAAGAATTTTCGCGTTAGCAGGGCTACGCTTTATAACACATTGCATCTGTTCCTGGAACTAAGGCTTGTGGTAAAGCACAGTCTGGCAGACGGCACCAAGTATGAGGCCAGTTATAGCGAGGACAATCATGTGCATCAGGTTTGCACGATTTGTGGCAAGGTAACCGAAATTGTAGCACCGCAGGTTACGGCAGCTGTGAAGGATATCAGGATGCAGCGCTTTCGTAAAGATGCTTATGCTCTTTACATCTATGGCGTATGCAGCGGCTGTCAAAGCAAGATGACTCGCAAACGCAAAAAAGAATAAGTATCAAGATAAAAAGATAAAAAATGAACACAGGTAAAGTAGATGTCCTGCTGGGTTTGCAGTGGGGCGATGAAGGTAAAGGTAAGGTGGTTGACGTGTTGACCCCTAAGTATGATGTCATTGCTCGTTTCCAGGGTGGTCCTAATGCTGGACATACATTGGAGTTTGAGGGCGAGAAGTATGTGCTTCGCTCTATCCCTTCTGGTATTTTCCAAGGTGGTAAGGTGAACATCATCGGCAATGGTGTAGTTTTGGCTCCAGACCTCTTTATGGGTGAGGCTAAGGATCTTGAGAAGAGCGGTCATGATTTGAAGAGCCGTCTTTACATCTCTAAGAAGGCACATCTCATCATGCCTACTCACCGTGTACTCGATGCTGCTATCGAGGCTTCTAAGGGAAAGAACAAGGTAGGTACTACTGGTAAGGGTATCGGTCCTACTTATACTGACAAGGTTAGCCGTACCGGTCTTCGCGTAGGCGATATCCTTGACAATTTCGAGGAGAAGTATGCTGCTCACAAGGCTGCTCATCTCAAAACCATCGCAAGTCTCGGTTATACCGACTTCGATATCACAGAGGTTGAGAAGACCTGGATGGAGGGCATCGAATACTTGAAGCAGTTCAAACTTATTGATAGCGAGGTAGAAATCAATAAGGTGCTCCGTTCTGGCAAGGATATCCTCTGCGAGGGTGCGCAGGGTACTATGCTCGATGTTGATTTCGGTTCTTATCCATTCGTTACTTCTTCTAATACTATCTGTGCAGGTGCCTGCATAGGTCTGGGTATCGGTCCTAACCGCATCGGCAATGTTTATGGTATCATGAAGGCTTACTGTACACGTGTTGGTGCAGGTCCATTCCCTACAGAGCTTTTCGATGAGACTGGTGCCAAGATCCGTGACCTCGGTCATGAGTATGGTGCTGTTACCGGTCGTGAGCGTCGTTGTGGCTGGTGCGATCTTGTACAGCTCAAATATTCTGTCATGGTGAATGGTGTTACCGAGCTTATCATGATGAAGAGCGACGTGCTCGATGGCTTCGATACCATCAAGGCATGCGTGGCATATAAGTTGAAGGATGGTTCTGTTACAACAGATTTCCCATACGAAATCGATGATGTAGAACCTGTTTACAAGGAGTTCAAGGGCTGGAAGACAGATATGACTAAGTTCACATCTGAAGATCAGTTCCCACAGGAGTTCAAGGATTATATTGCTTTCGTAGAAGAGTTTCTTGAGACTAAGATCGGTATCATTTCTATCGGTCCAGACCGTGCTCAGACTATTGTACGCAAGTAATTTATATAGTGTTTAATGTTTAGTGTTTAATGTTTACTTTGAGGGGTTTACATGGCGCTAGACATTAAACATTTAACATTCATATTAAACATTAATAAATGGCTCAGAAACCAAGTATACCAAAGGGCACGAGAGATTTTGGTCCTGTTGAGATGGCGAAACGCAACTACATCTTCAACACCATCAAGGAAGTGTATGCTCTTTATGGATTCCAGCAGATTGAAACTCCTGCCATGGAAACCCTTCAGACTTTGATGGGCAAGTATGGTGAAGAGGGTGATAAACTGCTTTTTAAGATATTGAATTCAGGCGACTATATGAATAAGGTGAGCGATGAGGATATTCATTCTCTTGGATCACTCAAATTAGCAGCGAAACTTTGTGAGAAGGGTCTTCGTTATGACCTGACAGTTCCTTTCGCACGTTACGTAGTGCAGCACCGCGAGGAGTTGCAGATGCCTTTCAAACGTTATCAGATTCAGCCAGTATGGCGTGCAGACCGCCCTCAGAAGGGACGTTACCGTGAGTTCTATCAGTGTGATGCCGATGTGGTTGGCTCTGATTCTCTCCTGAATGAGGTCGAGTTGATGCAGATTGTTGATACCGTGTTCACTAAGTTTGGTGTTCGTGTATGCATCAAGATTAATAACCGCAAGATTCTTACCGGTATTGCAGAGGTTATCGGCGAGGCTGAGAAGATTGTAGATATCACAGTGGCCATCGATAAGCTTGATAAAATCGGACTTGACAATGTAAACGAAGAGTTGCGTAATGACGGCATTTCTGAAGATGCCATTGAAAAGTTGCAGCCAATCATCTCATTGTCAGGAACTAATGATGAGAAACTTGAAGTGATAGCGAAGGTTCTCGAAGGTTCTGAAGTTGGTTTGAAGGGTGTAGAGGAAACCAAGTTTATCCTCGATACCTTGAAGACTCTTGGCTTGAATAACGAGATAGAACTGGATCTCACCCTGGCTCGTGGCTTGAACTATTATACGGGTGCAATCTTCGAGGTGAAGGCGCTTGATACTCCAATGGGAAGTATTACAGGTGGTGGTCGTTACGACAACCTCACCGGCATTTTCGGTTTGCCAGGTTTGAGCGGTGTTGGTATCAGTTTTGGTGCTGACCGTATTTATGATGTGTTAGGTGCGCTCGACCTTTATCCGAAGGAGGCAGTAAATGCTACTCAGGTACTGTTTATCAACTTCGGTGAAAAGGAGACAGCTTACTGCCTGCCTATAGTAAGTGCAGCTCGTGCAGCCGGTATCCGTACCGAAATCTTCCCTGATAAGGCGAAGATGAAGAAGCAGATGAGCTATGCCAATGCCAAGAATATTCCGTATGTGGTGCTTGCAGGTGAGAATGAGATGGCTCAGGGCAAGGTTACGCTTAAGAATATGGAAACTGGCGAACAAACCTTGGTTACTGCCGAGGAATTGATAGCCAAAGTAAATAAATAATACTCTCTTTCTCGTCCTCTCGTGCTCGTATATGTGAATATGCAGTGCGGCAGGGCGAGAGCTTTTTATGTGTTAGCGTGTATGCCTAACTATAATTTTAGTAACTTCTAAAAACTACAGACAAATGAAAAAAATAAAAGCTATTTTGTGTGTATTCATACTGGCGTTGCTGATGACATCCAGCACAGAGACAACAACGATTTTTGTAATAGGTGATTCTACTGCTGCCGAGAAAGGCGGTTTTAGAAATAATCCAGAGCGAGGATGGGGGATGGTATTGCAAGGCTTTTTTGATGACAAGGTGATTGTTGACAATCATGCTGTTAATGGTCGTTCTTCTTTGAGCTTTATCAATGAAGGAAGATGGAAAAAGGTTTTGGATAGAATAAAGCCAGGTGATTATGTGTTTATCCAGTTTGGGCATAACGATGAGAAGCCAATGCCTGACCGTCATACTGATCCGGGATCTACTTTTGATGCAAACCTTGCCAGATATGTAAATGAGACCCGTGCCAAGGGTGGCATTCCTGTACTGTTCAATGCGGTGGTTCGTCGCTGCTATTATTCTGCAGAATTGAAGAATGATGATGACGAGAAGCTTCGCAATAAAGTATATGATGGAAAGGAGCAGATTAATAGCGATACGCTTATCGACACCCACGGAGCTTATGTGATAGCTCCCCGCAATGTAGCAAAGCAGCTGAATGTTCCGTTTGTTGATGCTACCAAGATTACCCACGATATAGAAACGGGCATGGGTATTGAAGGCAGCCGCAAATTACATATGTGGTTTATGCCTGGCGAGAATCCGCAGGTTCCTAAGGGTAAGAAAGATAATACCCATTATAATGTATATGGTGCACGTGTGGTTGCCGGTGCGCTTGCTGATGCTGTAGCTGAGCAGGTGCCAGCGCTGAAGTCTCATGTCTGCCATTATGATTATGTAGTCTCTGCAGAAGGTCGAGGCAATTTCATGGATTTGCAGAAGGCTGTAGATGCGGTTCCTGTAGGCAAGAAGGCTGTTATCCGTATTTTGGGTGGTGAATGGAAGAAGCCAATCATCGCAAAAGGCAAGAAGATTAAGTTTGTAAAGTCATTTGGTGCTAAAATCAAATAGTAACAGGCTTTTTTAAAACTCCCGATATCTTTGAAATTACATGGCGATGTAGAAGTCTGTGCGTCGTGACATAGAACAAAATGCATCGCCATGTAGTAAACCAATACATAAAAGGAGTACTTTCACAAGCACTCCTTCTCATATTATACAAAAACATTATGAATTATTTCTATTAGCGAACAAGATTTTAATTTCTATCTTTGTCTCAATTATCTAAAAGTTTCAAACGTTCACCAGAATTGCTTTTGGCAAGGGGCAATTCCTACTCGTAGGATAACCTCAGTTCTGATGTTTATCATTTACGGTTGCAAAGGTACGAAGATTTTTATAATTGTGCAATACCTAAAAATGGGGGTTTTGATGAATACCTAGAAATGAGGAATAAAATGGGGGAGAGTAGATATGAAAAAAGGAAGTCCTTATTGAAGAACTTCCTTTTTTATGAGGTGTCTAGCGGAGTCGAACCGCTCTACACGGTTTTGCAGACCGTTACCTAACCGCTCGGTTAAGACACCTTGTGTAGAATAATCATTTCTGATTTGCGAGTGCAAAGGTACTACTTTTTATTGGTTCTACCAAATTTTTATGCAACTTTTTTAATTAAAACAATCACTTTCTTTGTATCTTGCTCATAATGAACGGGTTCTGAAATGCTTTATTTTTTGTCTGGTTTCCTCGTAGCATGACAGTAAAAGTAGTTTTAGCAGTTCTTTTATGAGAGCTACTCTTGTTCTTTCCGTTGAGTAGCCTCTTTCTTTTTGTTCTTTTGGCATTTCTTAACGAATGGGCAACCTGAACATTGATAGTTTTTACACTCTCGTGCTTGTTTGATGGAGCGGTAGATACAAATGGCGGCATACGTGACGCATGCCGCCAATATGATTGCTATGATGATATACTGTATCATAAGCATAGGTAAATTAACATAATACTAACCTACTGCGTTATAACCATTGGTTGAGTTTTTGCGCATGATGTCGCGGATGTTCATCTCCTTGAAACCCTCTGCGCGTTTCTGCTCTTCAAGCTCTTTCTCTTCCTCGATGTCCTTTTCTGAACGGGTGAAAGTGAAAGCCTTGTACTTAAATTCTGCAATCGCCCAACCTACGAGGCCCACAGCGATCAATGCAACAAATCCAATTAATGCGTTCATTTCTCTTTATATTATAATAATGTATAAACTGAATTAATAATCATCGTCGGCTACGTCTTCTGCATCATCAAGACCGAGGTTCTCCGGGTCTTCGAAGGTAGTACGGTAGCTTTCCTCAGTAAGCTTGTCGTCATCGAATGCATCGTCATCCTCATCTGGATCGTTGTAGTGATCCTCGATTTCTGGTGCATCCTCGTCTTCATCCTCGTCTGGGTCGAGCAGGTCGTTGTTGCGTTTCAAATCATTCTCATCATCGAATCTCATGCGAACCTTTTCTACCTTTGGCTTCTCCTTGGCAAAGATAGCTTCTACCCAAGAACCTTTTGGTACCACGAGCACTTCGTAGTCATCGGCGAGCTTTTTCTCGTACAGACCTCCTGGCTTTTTCAGGCGGTCAGCAGGAAGAGTAGTTGTGCTGATGTCGAAATTACTTTCGATGATGTCCTGGATGCTCTGAGGCAGACTCTCCCAGCCACCACCAAAGTTGCGCTCCAAGAGTTCGATGAGCTTATTGGCGGTGATGTGACTTACATTTTCGTAAGTAAGATCAGTAACACGCATGATAGGGCGCTTTTTGATGGCATACTTTTCTTTCTTGTCGTTGATACGGAAAGTGCCAATCTTAAAGCCGCGTGCCATCAGTTTGTCAATCACTTCAGGACGGTCTACCGTCACTGGTTCCATTTCGAATGCGCTGCGGATCACTGCGATATACTTGTTCTGGTAATCCTTGAGGTCAGCATCCTTTTCTGCTGCTTCCCAAAGACGGAACACATCGTTCTCCTGCAATTCCCAAATGCTACTTTTAGTAACATTCTTCAGTGTTAATATTTTATCTTTATTCATCTTCAATTGTGTTTGTGTGTGCAAAAGTAAGTACTTCTTTTTATATATCCAAATTTTCTTGCTGTTTTTTTGTGTTTTTGGTCACTTTTTTATTTGGAATTCGATTTTTTTCATTACCTTTGCACGTACTATGAGTGAACCGTTAGCTGAAAGAATGAGACCTCACACGCTTGCTGACTATGTAGGACAGCAGCATTTGGTAGGTGAGGGGGCCGTGCTGCGCAAGATGATTGATGCAGGGCGCATATCCTCTTTTATCCTCTGGGGACCCCCTGGAGTGGGCAAGACTACCCTTGCTCAAATCGTGGCACAAACCATCAAGGTGCCGTTCTTCACCCTCTCCGCGGTGAACAGTGGCGTAAAGGATGTCCGCGAGGTGATAGAAAGAGCAAAGAGTGGTAGATTCTTTAATTCGGCTTCTCCTATATTGTTTATTGATGAAATTCACCGTTTCTCCAAGAGTCAGCAGGATTCGCTTTTGGGTGCGGTAGAGAAGGGTATTGTTACGCTGATAGGTGCTACCACCGAGAATCCTTCGTTCGAGGTGATTCGGCCGCTGTTGTCCAGATGTCAGCTCTATGTTCTCAAACCGCTCGAAAAGGCTGATCTTGAAGGGCTTCTGCATCGTGCCATTACGCAGGATGTAGAACTCAGAGAAAAGAATATTAAGTTGGAAGAGACGGGCGCGCTGCTGCGATATAGTGGTGGAGATGCCCGCAAACTGCTCAATATCCTGGAACTGGTGGTAGAATCTGCCGGATCTTCAGAGATTGTGATTACCGACAAGATGGTAGAAGAGCAGTTGCAGCAGAATCCGCTGGCTTACGATAAACAGGGTGAGATGCATTATGATATTATCTCAGCCTTTATCAAGAGTATTCGCGGAAGCGATCCCGATGCTGCGCTTTATTGGATGGCGAGGATGATAGAAGGAGGAGAAGACCCGCAGTTTATAGCCCGTAGGGTTGTGATTAGTGCCTCTGAGGATGTGGGACTTGCCAATCCGAATGCACTCCTGCTTGCCAATGCTGCCTTCGATACGGTGATGAAGATAGGGTGGCCCGAAGCGCGTATCGCCCTTGCTGAGGCTGTGGTGTATCTGGCCACGAGTCCGAAGAGCAACAGTGCTTATCTGGGCATTAATGATGCGCTGGCTACTGTACGGCAAACGGGTAATCTGCCTGTTCCGCTGCACATCCGCAATGCTCCTACCAAACTGATGAAAGATTTGGGCTATCATGACGGATATAAGTATCCTCACGATTATCCTGGACATTTCACAGAGCAGCAGTATCTGCCAGACGAACTGAAGGATGCCCGCTTCTGGCATGCGCAGCATTCGCCTTCCGAGGAGCGCCTCTACAACTGGATGGTTACCTGTTGGGGAGAAAGATTCAAGAATTAGTGATTAGAAAGAATAATTAGAAATTGATATTTAGAGCAACTAACTGATACGAGAAAATGATGATACATGGCGATCCTGAATTCGTGCTCACGCTTCATAGCGTGATAGAATTCATCGGTACATTTGCTTTTGCCCTTTCGGGCATTCGCCTGGCAGCAAGTAAGCACTATGATTGGCTGGGCGGTTTTGTTTGTGGTGTGGCTGTAGCCATAGGTGGTGGAACCATACGAGATGTGATGCTTGGTGTGCGTCCGTTTTGGATGTTGAGCCCTATCTACCTGATTTGTACGCTGTTTGCGCAGTTGGTAGTGATTGCTTGCCACCGCTATCTTAAGCGTCTTGACAATACCTGGTTTCTGTTTGATACCTTGGGCTTGGCGCTTTTCAATATTGCGGGCATCCAGAAGTCGCTCGAATGTGGTTTCTCCTTTTGGGTAGCCATCATCATGGGCTGTATCACGGGTGCTGCAGGCGGTGTTATCCGCGATGTGCTTCTTAATGAAGAGCCGGTCATCTTTCGAAAGGAGATTTATGCGATGGCTTGTGTCGCCGGTGGTTTGGCTTATTGGGGATTGAGCTATCTGGGTGTGAGCCTCTATATTACGGTGATTGTAGCTTTCTGTGTGGTCTGTGCCATCCGATTGCTGGCTGTAAGATACCATATTTCACTCCCGAAGCTGAGGGATGAAGAACAAACTGTAGAATGAAAAGGAAAAAATGAAATTGATAAATAACAGATAACAGATGAAAAGACTGAAAGCGATTTTGATGCTCGTTGTTGCAATGATGCTGATGTCGTCGGCAACAATGAAGGCTCAGAACAAACGAGAGTTTCGTGGAGCCTGGATACAGTGCGTTAACGGACAGTATCTGGGCAAGAGTACGCAGCAGATCCAGGCGATGCTTACCAGACAGCTTGATGAACTGCAGAAGGATGGCGTGAATGCGATAATCTTTCAGGTTCGAGCCGAGTGTGATGCTCTGTATAAGAGTGATTTAGAGCCTTGGAGCAAGTTTCTTACGGGAGTGCAGGGAAAGGCTCCTTCTCCTTATTGGGATCCGTTGCAGTGGATGATAGAGCAGTGTCATAATCGTGGCATGGAGCTTCATGCCTGGATTAATCCTTATCGTGCCAAGCATAGCGTAACTTCCTATGAGCAGGTTTCGCCGAAGAATATCGTGAAGAGGCGTCCTGATCTCTGTTTTCAGTATGGCAAGCTGACGCTGTTGAACCCTGGGTTGCAGGCTGCAGCCGACTATATTTGCGAGGTGGCTGTGGACATTGTAAGCCGATATGATGTTGATGGATTCCATATTGATGATTATTTCTATCCATATCCAGAGGCCGGACGACAGATTCCTGATCAGCAGCTCTTCCGCCAGCAGTCGCGCGGCATGCGAAACATAGGTGATTGGCGCCGTGATAACGTGAGCCGGTTTGTAAAGCAGCTCAGCGAATCCATTCATGCCGTTAAGCCTTGGGTTAAGTTTGGTGTTTCTCCATTCGGAATCTACCGCAACAAGCGTACCGATCCTAATGGTTCAGAAACTTTCGGCCTCCAGAATTATGATGATCTTTATGCAGATGTATTGCTTTGGGTGAATAATGGTTGGATAGACTATTGTGTGCCTCAGATTTATTGGGAGATTGGCAATCGTGCTGCCGATTACAAGACGCTCATAACCTGGTGGAATAAGCATGCTGGCAACCGCCCATTATATATAGGTGAAGATATAGAGCGTACAGCCAAGTTTGCTGATCCAGTCAATCCGCGCAGTCATCAGTTGCCTGCCAAGCACCGTTTGCATCAGCAGATGAATAATGTGAAGGGCACTGTGCTCTGGTATGCGCAGACTGCTGCCGATAATGTAGGTAATATCGGACATACACTCCGCAACAATTATTGGAAGTATCCAGCATTGCCACCCTCTATGCCTTTCCTTGATAATAAGGCACCAAAGGGGGTAAAGGGTGTCAAGCTGATGTGGACCGAGAAAGGTCCGCTGCTGGTATGGAAGGCTCCTAAGGCTAGCAAGAAAAAGTGGGGCGATCAGGTGAACCGTTTTGCTATCTATCGTTTTGAGAAAGGAGCTAAGGTAAATCTCAATGATGTTTCTGCACTCCAGGCAGTAACTTATGATAATTTCTATCGCATCCCTTATGTGAGTGGCAAGAAATATGTGTATGTAGTAACTGCTCTTGACCGCGTAGGAAACGAAAGTAAAGGTAAGAAAAAGAAAATTTCTTTTTAGATTGGTTAGATGATATAAACGGAAAGACCGTTAAAAACAGAAAAACCGTTGTACTCGATAGGAGAGAGTGCAACGGTTTTTTATTTTGTTGGGATGGGGGAGCGGGTAGTCCTTTCATCCTGTATTTTTTTATTCTTTCAGCAGGTCGTTCAGGAAGTTATCCAGATCGTTGTCCAGATTCTCCATCAAGTCACCACCTACAATGATCGTATCATCGTCAGCAAGATAGAGCTCGCCAATATGCTCTTTATCCTCATCTTCGAGCACAAAGCTGTATGGCTTGAGAATGCCGAGATGATCTATGATATCAGCCTGTTTGCGCAATACATCGCGAAGCAGCTTTGCTACCTCGTCGTAGAAGTCTTCATCCTTGTTTTCTATCCATTGCTCAACAACGCAGCGGGTAATCTCGTTGTCATCGTCGTCAAAGGCCAGGAGTTCGCCACTGTCTTGCGAAACCCTTACGTGGATGTCGGTCATTTGAGAAGTCTCGTCGTCAGATTCTGGCGCTGGGAACTTTTGAGCCACTTTTCTGATAAAGCGCTCTACTTGCATGATTGTTTGCTCTAATGTTTCCATATCAATTCTTTAATAATCAATGCAAAGGTACATAAAAAATTGATATCACCAAAAGAAGTTGCTAAAAAAAAAGCATTTTTGCTTTTAATTTGTTCTCAAACTGCCTGATTCCAGGGTATAGATAACGTTTACGCTTCTTTTTTTATATTTTCTTTTCGATTTTGTTTGCCATTTCTAAATAATGTAGTATCTTTGCACTTGAATTGCAAAAATGCAATCTCAACATTACAAATGAATAACAAAATAAAACATTCTGGCATCGTAGAAAGCGTAGAAGAAGGTTGTGTGTGCATTCGCATCGTACAGTCGTCAGCCTGCAGCGCTTGCAAGGTGGCTGCTCATTGTACTGCATCTGAATCGAAAGAGAAGATGATTGAGGTTTCTACCTCAGAGGCGTCTCTCTACCACAAAGGCGATAGCGTGGTGGTGACTGCTGATTCGGCTGTAGGCTTCAGAGCCAGTTTCTATGGCTATCTCTTGCCGCTGATACTGATGGTGATCGCTTTGGTCGGTGTACTGAAAGCTACTCACTCAGAGGGAGCCGCAGCGCTCTCGGCATTGGGCATTCTCATTCCATACTATGTGGTGCTCTACTTATTCAGAAACAAACTTAAAAACAAGCTGAGCTTCTCTATAGAAACATAGGGTGCGTGATGTGCTCCTGTGGTTTCTGCGATGAGCCTTTATTTTAAAACAAAGAAAATAACAAAACAAAACACAAAAAATTATGAATTTTATTTTGATTGCAGTCTTGGTTCTCGGAGCAATCGCGCTGATTGCAGCGCTGGTTCTCTTCGGAGTATCTAAGAAGTTTGCCGTCGAAGAAGACCCTCGCTTGGGCCAGGTAGGAGAGATTCTGCCAGGTGCCAACTGTGGTGGTTGCGGTTTTGCCGGATGTTCTGGTATGGCCGCAGCTCTGGTGAAGGGTGCTGATGCCGGTTCTATCGATGGACTGATGTGTCCGGTAGGTGGTGCCGACGTGATGGGCAAGGTAGCCGACCTTTTAGGTATGGCAGTAGCCAATACCGAGCCAAAGGTGGCTGTGGTTCGTTGTAATGGTACTTGCGAGAATCGTCCTCGCATTGCCGAGTATGATGGTTTGCACACTTGTGCAGCTATGAATTCATGTGGCGCTGGCGAAACAGGCTGCGGGTTCGGCTGTCTGGGTTGTGGCGATTGCGTGGCTGCCTGCCAGTTTGGCGCAATCTCTATCAATCCTGAAACTGGCATTCCTGAGGTTGATGAAGAGAAGTGTACGGGTTGTGGTGCTTGCGCCAACGCTTGTCCACGTCATATCATCGAGCTCCGCAAGAAGGGTCCTAAGGGCCGTAGAGTTTACGTTCAGTGCGTAAACCACGACAAGGGTGCTGTTGCCAAGAAGGCTTGTAGCGTTGCTTGCATCGGATGCGGTAAATGTCAGAAGGTCTGCAAGTTTGATGCTATCACCATCGAAAACAATGTGGCTTATGTTGACTTCAATAAGTGCCGCATGTGTACCAAGTGTGTTGATGAATGCCCAACAGGTGCTCTCGTAAAAGTAAATTTCCCAGTTAAGAAAAAGGAGGAATAATCATGAATTTGAGAACTTTTAGAATTGGTGGAGTTCACCCAGAAGAGAATAAGATTACTGCCGAGATGGCTACTCAGGTAGCTCCTCTCCCTAAGCAGGCTATTTTCCCACTTGGTCAGCACATCGGTGCTCCTGCCAAGCCTGTAGTTGCCAAGGGCGACAAGGTGAAGGTGGGTACACTCATTGCTGAGGCTGGTGGCTTTGTGAGTGCTCCTATTTACAGTTCCGTATCAGGAACTGTGTTCAAGGTAGATACATCTATTGATGCTACCGGTTATCGCAAGCCTTGCATTATCATTAATGTAGAAGGCGATGAGTGGGAGGAGAGTATCGACCGCTCTGATAAACTCGAGACGCTTGAGGCTCATACTGAGCTTACTCCAGAGGAAATCGTAAACCGCATCAAGGAAGCGGGTGTCACTGGTATGGGTGGTGCCGGTTTTCCTACCTTCATCAAGCTTTGTCCTCCTCCAGGAGCCAAGGCTGAGTGCGTCATCATCAACGGTGTAGAGTGTGAGCCTTATATCACAGCCGACTATCGCCTGATGATGGAGCATGCCGATGAGATTCTCGTTGGCTTGAACCTCCTGATGAAGGCGGCTAAGGTAGAGAAGGGCTACATCGGTATCGAGGATAACAAACCTGCTGCCATCAAACTCTTCGAGGAAAAGACAGCTAATGACGCTCGTATCGAGATTGTACCTCTGGCTAAGAAGTACCCTCAGGGAGGTGAGAAGCAGCTGGTGGATGCCGTTATCCGCCGTCAGGTTCCTGCTCCTCCAGCTATCCCTGTCAACGTTGGAGCAATTGTTCAGAATGTAGGTACTGCCTTCGCTGTTTATCAGGCAGTTATGAAGAATAAACCTCTCTTCGAGCGCTATACTTCCGTAACCGGCAAGCAGGTGAAGAACCCGGGCAACTTCCTCGTGCGTATGGGAACTCCATTCTCTCAGATGATTGAGAATTGCGGAGGTTTGCCTGAGGGTGACAACAAGGTATTGGCTGGTGGTCCGATGATGGGTAAGGCTGTAATCAGCCTCGATGTACCGGTAACCAAGGGTACCAACTCAATCACCGTATTGACCGATGCTGATGCTCATCGCAAGAAGGCTCAGCCCTGTATCCGCTGTGCCAAGTGTGTGGATGCCTGCCCAATGGGCCTGGAGCCATACTTGCTAGCTACCTTGAGCGTAGTGAAGGATTATGAGCGCCTGGAGGCAGAAGAGGTAACATCCTGCATTGCCTGCGGTTCATGCCAGTTCACCTGTCCTTCACATCGTCCTATCCTCGATAATATTATCAATGGTAAGGGTGCGGTAATGGGCATTATCAGAGCTCGCAACGCTAAGAAGTAAGCGTTCACGTCAAGAATGAATTTCATTTAAGAAAGAATTTAAAAGATAAAATGGGAAAATTAATCGTTTCATTATCGCCACACGCTCATGGAAATGAGAGCGTAGAGAAGAACATGTACGGAGTGATTATCGCTCTCGTGCCTGCCATCCTCGCATCTTTCTATTTCTTCGGCTTGGGTTCAGCAGTTGTTCTGCTCACCTCTGTGGCAGCCTGCGTCTTCTTTGAGTGGGCAATTACAAAATATCTCCTGAAGGAGGAGACCAGCTTGCTCGATGGTTCTGCCATCATCACCGGTCTCTTGCTCGGCATGAACTTGCCAAGTAACCTTCCTCTCTGGATCATCATCATCGGTGCCCTGTTTGCCATCGGTGTAGGTAAGATGAGCTTCGGCGGTTTGGGTAACAATCCTTTCAATCCCGCTTTGGTAGGCCGTTGCTTCCTGCTCGTCAGCTTCCCTGCCCAGATGACTTCATGGCCAGTGGCTGGACAGATGCTCAGCTATACCGATGCTACAACGGGTGCTACTCCGCTGGCTATCATGAAGACCGCCATCAAGACGGGCGATGCTTCTGTTCTCAACCAGTTGCCTGATGCGATGAGCATGCTCTTCGGTGCTACAGGCGATACTTTCGGTGCCGGTACTACCGGTGAGGTTTGTGCCGTTGCGCTCTTGCTCGGTTTGGCTTACATGCTCTGGAAGAAGGTCATTACCTGGCATATTCCAGTCAGCATCATCGCTACCGTATTCGTTTTCAGCGGTTTGATGCATTTGGCTAATCCTGTTTATGCCAATCCTCTGGCTGTCATCTTCAGTGGTGGCCTGATGCTCGGTGCCATCTTCATGGCTACTGATTATGTAACCTCTCCGATGACCCACAAGGGCATGCTCATCTACGGTGTATGCATCGGTCTGCTGACCGTCATCATCCGTAACTGGGGTAGCTATCCGGAAGGTATGTCGTTCGCCATTCTTATCATGAATGCGTTCACACCTCTTATTAACACATACATTAAACCAAAGCGCTTCGGTGAGAAGCCTGCTAAGAAATAAGGAGGACAGAGACATGCAGAAATTAGAATCATCATTAAAGAACATGGTGCTTGTGCTGGTGGGCGTAGCGCTCATCGTAGGTGCTGTTCTTGCATATATCAATCATCTTACATCTGGTCCTATCGCCGAGAAGGCTGCACAGAGTCTGGCTGCCGGTATCAAGAGCGTGATGGGTACTGAAGAACTCCAGGTGGCTGAGCCTGAAGAGGTGAAGCAGGAGTTTGGCGGTAAGGAATTCTCTTTCACCATACATAAGTGCTCAGACAAGAGCGGCAAGCAGCTGGGTGCTGCCGTAGAGAGTACAACCGGTGGTTTCGGTGGCGATCTGAAGGTGCTCGTAGGTTTCGATACCGAGGGCAAGATTATGGGTTATACCGTACTTCAGGCTTCAGAGACTCCGGGTCTGGGCGCCAAGGCTGCTACCTGGTTTCAGAAAGACGGAAAGGGTAGCATCATCGGTAAGACTCCAAAGGATGGCGACCTCCACGTATCTAAGGACGATAAGAGTGGCAATGCAGTAGACGCCATCACCGCTTCTACCATTACCAGCCGCGCCTTCCTCAAGGCTATCAACCAGGCTTATGCCGTTTATGCCAAGAAGGATGTTGACGGCGAGAGCGGTGCATCTCAGAAAGCAGATGCAGAGAGTGGTGTATCTAAAGTTGAACATAACGAAAAGAAAGGATAAACCGATATGAGTAATGTTAAGATTTTGATGAACGGACTCATCAAGGAGAATCCAACCTTCGTGTTGCTTCTCGGTATGTGTCCTACTTTGGCTACAACAACCAGCGCCATCAACGGTCTCTCTATGGGATTGGCTACCATGGCGGTGCTGATTTGTACCAACTTTGTTATTTCCTGTATCAAGAAGATTACCCCGGATATGGTTCGCATCCCTGTTTTCATCGTAGTGATTGCAGCCTTCGTAACCATCCTTCAGATGTTGATGAGCGCTTATGCTCCCGACAGCATCAATCAGGCGCTGGGTATTTATATTCCGCTGATTGTAGTAAACTGTATCATCCTGGGTAGAGCAGAGAGCTTTGCTGCCAAGAATTCGCCTATTGCCAGCCTCTTCGATGGCATTGGTTGCGGTTTGGGTTTCACCCTCGGTTTGACCATCCTGGGTAGTGCCCGCGAGATACTCGGTGCAGGTAGTGTATTCGGTATCACTCTGTTGCCGGAGACTACCAACATTCTGATGTTCATCCTGCCTCCTGGAGCATTCCTCACCTTGGGTTACATCATTGCTATATTTAATAAGGTAAAGAAGTAAGCGTAGGCATCGCTTCAAATCAATGAAATAAAATAGAAATTATGGAATATTTATTGATATTTATCTCTGCGATATTCGTCAACAACATCGTCTTGTCGCAGTTTCTCGGTATCTGTCCATTCCTGGGCGTATCGAAGAAAGTTGATACAGCCATCGGTATGGGGGGTGCCATTGCTTTTGTCTTGACCCTGGCAACCATCATTACCTGGTGTGTTCAGAAGTATGTACTCGATCCGTTCGGATTGCAATATCTCCAGACCCTGGCATTCATCCTCGTGATTGCAGCCTTGGTTCAGATGGTAGAGATTATCCTGAAGAAGGTTTCTCCTGCACTTTATCAGGCGCTCGGTATCTTCCTGCCTTTGATTACTACCAACTGTGCCGTGCTGGGTGTAGCCATCCTGGTTATCCAGAAGGATTACAATCTGCTTGAGAGCGTGGTTTACGCCTTCTCTACCGCTCTCGGCTTTGCCCTGGCTCTCATTGTCTTTGCCGGCATTCGCGAGCAGCAGGCTTTGGTCCGTATTCCTAAGGGCATGCAGGGCGTAGCTATCGTCATGGTAACTGCAGCGCTCCTCAGCCTCGCCTTCATGGGATTCTCGGGCGTAGATGGCGGTTTGAAATCGCTCTTCGGATTGGAGTAAAACTTTTACTGAAAGTTGATAAAATAATAATGGGAATTTGCGAATGGTATGAACCGATGCAAATTCCCATTTTTTGTACTTGATTTTTCTTACTCTCTTACTTGAGGTCTTGATTTTTCTTAACTCTCTGTCTTTATAAACTTGAAATTATAACTCTTTCTCTTTTCTTATCTTCTGTGTCCGAAACTTCCACCGCCATTGCTCTTGCTTGGTGTAGAAGAGCGAGGGGTGAATCCGCCGCCACGGTTGCCAGACCCGCTGCTGAATGAACGGCTCATGCTGCTGCGGTTGCCCCCGAAGATATTACTTCTTCCGCTTCCGAAGCTGCTGTTTCCGAAACCACGGCTGTTGTTTCCGAAACCACGGTTGTTGCTAGTGCTGCTGTTGCTGCTGCCGAAACCGCGGTTAGGGCGACTGTTGCTATTGCCGAAGCCCCGGTTGCTGCTGTTGCCGAAGCCTCCGTTGTTATTTCCGAAGCCTCCGTTCTGAGGGCGGCTGCTGTTTCCGAAGCCAGCGTTGTTGTTAGGGCGGCTTGCATTACCGAAACCACGATTTGGGTTCATCTGAGGTCTGTTCTCGCGGTTCAGATTTCCGAAAGATCTTCCTCTGCCGTAATCACCACGGTTGAATCTGTCTCTCATACCTACTCTAGGATGTCCTCCTGGGTGAGGGCCGCCAAATCTTTTTCCGTGATACCAGCTTCTGTTTCCGTTAACTCGCCAGCTATGACCTCCACGGTAAGATACGTAGAAGTGAGGGCAACCGAAGTAGAAATAGTCGCGGCGCGGATAGCGGGCGTAGATGACGAAGTGCCAGTAGCCCGCATTCCAGTAGAGCGGACGGTAGAAATAGGTGGCATTGAGATATGTTCTATACTGCCAGTCGAGCAGGATATAGCTCAAATCCATATTGCGCTGGCGCCAGTAAGCACCATACAGGTCATCGTATGTATCTACACTCATCAGGTAGTCGAGGTTCACCTCGTAAGCTGCCTCATACTGGTCTTCCGTAAGATTGAGCTCGTAAGCCATCTTGTCTGTCAGGAAGAGAGCCTGCTGTCTTGCCTGCTTATAACTCATTGCAGAAGCGGTAGTGAATGTCATCATGAACATGGCTACCAGAGCTATTATCATTCGTTTCATAATCGTATATCTTTAAATTGTTATACTTCATGTTTCTTTTTTCTGGTGCAAAGATACGATGTTTTTTGCTTCCACGGTCGGGATTTCCCCTAAAGGGGTGGGGGAAAATCCCTACTTCTTTATTTTGTGCCTGCGCAGTTCTATAGGTATAGAACCGGAGTGGAGCGTAAAGGTTTGCGTGAAGTTTTTCGCTGTTTTTGGAACAATCAAACGAAATATTTACTACCTTTGCACTCAGAAAAAAACAATCTGATGAATAGATTGGAATTTAAAACGGAAAGTAAAATAATAAAGACAAAATAAACAAATCATGAAAGAGCTAAAAGCATTAAACAAGCGCACTGCTCCTAAGAGCGTCGCTCCAGAGAAAATCATTCAGTTTGGTGAAGGTAACTTCCTCCGTGCATTCGTAGATTGGATTGTATGGAATATGAACAAGAAGACCGACTTCAACGGTTCTGTCGTTGTAGTTCAGCCATTGGCTGGTGGTATGGTTGACTGGCTGAACGGTCAGGACTGCCTCTATCACGTAAACCTTCAGGGTAAGGAGAACGGCCAGGTTATCAACACATTGGAGCGTATCGACGTTATCAGCCATGCACTGAATCCATATTCTCAGAACCAGGCTTTCATGGCTTTGGCTGAGCAGCCAGAGATGCGTTTCATCATCTCTAACACTACAGAGGCTGGTATCGCATTCGATGACTCTTGCAAGTTTACAGATGCTCCTGCAGCTTCTTATCCAGGCAAGTTGGTTCAGCTCTTGTTCCACCGCTACAAGTTCTTCGAGGGCGACCCAACCAAGGGTATGATCCTGATGCCATGTGAGCTGATCTTCCTGAACGGTCACCACCTTAAGGAGTGCATCTATCAGTATATCGAGCTCTGGAAGGGCGATATGGGTGCTGATTACGAGGGCTTCAAGGAGTGGTTCACCAACCACTGCTACGTTTGCGCTACATTGGTAGACCGCATCGTTCCTGGTTTCCCACGCGATACCATCAAGGAGATCCAGCAGAAGATTTGCTACAAGGACAACCTCGTGGTTAAGGCAGAAAGCTTCCACCTCTGGGTTATCGAGAAGGCAGAAAATATGACAGTAGAGCAGATGCAGGAGGAGTTCCCAGCTCATAAGGCAGGTCTCCACGTGCTTATCACAGATAATGAGAAGCCATACCACGAGCGTAAGGTTACCCTGCTGAATGGTCCTCACACCGTATTGAGCCCTGTTACATACCTCAGCGGTGTAAACATTGTTCGCGATGCCTGCGAGCACCCGGTATTGGGCAAGTACATCCACAAGGTACAGTTCGAGGAGTTGATGCAGACGCTGAACCTCCCAATGGATGAGCTGCAGAAGTTCGCTTCTGACGTATTGGAGCGTTTCGAGAATCCATTCGTAGATCATCAGGTAACCAGCATCATGCTCAACTCATTCCCTAAGTTTGAGACTCGCGACCTGCCTGGTGTCAAGATTTATCTTGAGCGTAAGGGCGAGTTGCCACAGGGTTTGGTATTCGGTCTCGCTGCTATCATCACTTACTATAAGGGTGGTGTTCGCGAGGATGGTGCTCCTATCCAGCCAAACGATGACCAGAAGATTATGGACAAGCTCACCGAGCTTTGGGCTACCGGCGATACCCAGAAGGTAGCTGAGGGCGTATTGGGCTTCGACTATATCTGGCACGAGGATTTGAACAAGACAGTTCCTGGCCTTACCGAGTTGGTTAAGAAAGATCTTGACCTTATTCAGGAGAAGGGCATGCTGGAGGCTGTTAAGACTATCCTCTAATAAAAAATAATGTTCGTTCATAGGTTCAAATAACGATTAAGATTTGAAAAATCGTTATAAGGTTTTGTGTTAGGTGTTAGCTTTAATCTTCTAGCTAATAGGTTAAAGGCGGGGAGCTTGTGAAAGCGCCTCGCCTTTTTGCTTATTGTCTGCTTTGTGATGTTTCAGAATCCTTAATGACCTTAATGACCTTGTCCTTAATGACCGGATGGTTGATGATGAGCGGCACTCTTTCTACCACTACCATGGAAGTGTCGAGGCCCAATGCCTTAGGCTCGTCAATACCTATCTTGCTGATAAGAGCGTAGATACTCATCAGCAGGTTCTGTTGGCGATTATCTGAACTCTCCGGGTAATATACGCGGTGAATGATGATGAATCGGAAATCGCCCGGAATTCCGTATTTGCGCAGCGAAGGATAGGTGCTTTGCAAATCTACCTTTCCGTCTGTTACCAGATCTTCCACTACTTGTCGCAGATAGAGACTCACCCTAGGCTCTATGCGGAAACCAATGTGCATGGTTACGCTGTAGAGGGTGTCGGGAATCAGGGTCTCGCAGTTGTACTCCAGCGTATCAGGTGTGTCAACAAACTCCATGTTGATAAGCCAGTAATGGTCTGCACGTTTCGGCTGCTTGTTGATGATGGAGTAGAGCAACTTGTCATCTACGGCACCTTCCTTGTTGGCGTGGTTCACATAAACCAGGTTGGAAGCGTACTTAGGGATGCTCTCGTCGGCCTTGATGTCGGAGATAATCTGATAATAATCATCCAGCGGTTTGGTGCTGATATAATGGCGGCGTATCTTCATGGCTTTCACCCACACGTACATCATCAGGAACAGGATTCCTCCAATGAGCATCGTACACCATCCACCTGCAAGAAACTTTGACAGATTGGCAGTCAGGAAGATGGCTTCGATGATGCAGTATGCGCCCATAAACAGCATCGTGAAAATCCGTGCCACTCCCTTGCTGTGCAGGTAGAAACCGAGCAGCAGGGTAGTCATCAGCATGGTGATGGTGATGGCGAGTCCGTAGGCTGCCTCCATGTGCGAGGAGTTGCGGAAGAGCAGGATGATGAGAACCACGCCGATGTACATGGCGAAGTTGATCATCGGGATATAGAGCTGCCCCTTAACATGGGTAGGATGCTTGATTCGCATGCGCGGCCAGAAGTGCAGGTTCATGGCTTCGCTCAATATGGAGAAGGTTCCGCTGATGAGTGCCTGGCTCGCAATGATTGCCGCACCCGTGGCCATGATGATAGCGAAGAACAGCATGCTCTGCGGCATGATGGCAAAGAACGGATTCACAGCCAGCGCCGTATCTGCATGATTCAGCACCCATGCTCCCTGTCCCAGATAGTTGAGAATGAGCATGGTCTTTACGAAGCCCCAGCTGATGGCGATGTTCTTTCTGCCGCAATGTCCCAGGTCGGAATAGAGAGCCTCTGCACCGGTAGTACAGAGAAATACGGCACCCAGAATTAGAAACCATTCAGGCGATTTTGCTAACAGCATGGCAGCATAATAGGGGTTGAAAGCCTTCAGTATCAATGGGTAAGACGTGATGCTGAAAGCTCCCACCACGCCCAGCAGCAGGAACCATAGCAGCATAAATACGCCAAATGATTTGCCAATACTCTCTGTGCCAAACCGCTGCACGAAGAAGATGATGGTGATGATAGCAAGGGTGATGGGGATAACTGGCAGGTTGGGACTGATGCTTTCGAGTCCTTCGATGGCTGTGGTCACGGTGATGGCAGGGGTGATGATTCCGTCTGCCAGCAGGGTGCTTGCGCCAATGATGGCCAGCAGGTAAATCCACTTGTACTTGAGTCGGCGCAGCAAGGCATAGAGGGCGAGGATGCCTCCCTCGCCATTGTTGTCGGCACGCAGCGCCACGCATACATATTTGATGGTGGTCTGGAGGGTGAGTGTCCAGATGATGCATGACAGTGCGCCCAGGATGGTGCTCTCGCTGATGCTTTCGCCCGTATGCAGGATGGCCTTCATCACATAGAGAGGTGATGTTCCGATGTCTCCGAATACAATGCCTAATGTAACAAGCAATCCCAGAAAGCCTACTCTGTGATGATTGCAGGCTACTGAACTTTCTGCTTTTTCTTTCATTTTTCTTCTCTTATTTAAATTAAGTATTATCCTTTTTGGGACACGAAAATGTCCTTTGTGATTATAAATTTGCGTGCAAAGGTATAAACATAATAAGATAGAACTTGTTTAACAAGATTTATCGGATTTAACCTTTATTCTTTGAAGATATGAAGAGACGAATAGAGGCGAATGCTGATAAGACTACTCCCGAGAAACTTCTGAACCTTGCGAAACTTGAATAATTAATAAAGGCGGGGAGCTTGTGAAAGCGCCTCGCCTTTTGCGTATGTTTTGTAAGTTTCTTTTCAAGTGACTGTTGTAAAGAAAAACAGTTATTCAATGATGTGGTTGATGACCATTCCTGCGATAGCCATTCCGAAGGTTGCGGTGATGTGACAGAGCGAACCGTTGATCTGTGCCTTAGTAGAGCACCATTCGTGTTCTACCAGTTGCTGGTCGCCCGGAGCATCATATACGGCAGTATCGGTACCCCTCTCTCCGCTAATGAGTTTGGCTTTCGGGCATAGGCATCCGCCCGTGCCGCAGGCTTTGTTCACCCCTTGGTTCTGCATCGGTTTTTCTTCACTGTATACGCACTGGAATTTTCGTTGTGGGAAGGTTTTGTTCTTCTTGAATTTCTTTCGCAGTGCTCTTGCCAGCGGGTCTCCATCCACCTTCCAGAATTCAGATTTTCTTACCATGAATGGGTCGGTGCGCAGGGCAGCTCCCATAGAAGATATAAAGGTGATTTCCTTAGGCAGGGCAGTGGCACGCAGAATGAGGTCAGCCTTATCCTTCAGTGAGTCGATGGCATCGATGATGAAGTCGTATTGCTCCATGTGGAATTCATCGGCAGTTTCTGCCTGATATATTTTCTGATAGGCTGTGATGTTGGCATCGGGGTTGATTTCGAGCAGTCGGTTGCGCAGCGCCTCTACCTTCACTTCGCCTATGGTTCGGCTTGTAGCCATCAGCTGGCGGTTGCAGTTGGTTACGCATACCCTGTCGCTGTCTACGATTGTGATGTTTCTCACGCCGCTTCTCAGGAGTCCTTCTGCGCACCATGATCCTACTCCTCCGATACCGAAGATGAGCACTCTTGCCTTCTGAATTTTCTCAAGATTATCCTTTCCCAGGAGCAGTTCGGTGCGTCGCTGCATTCCCCGCTCCATTGTCGTTATTTTATTCTCCATTTTATTGTTTGTAAAGAATTCTGATGTATATATCTGATGCAAAGTTAGTGAATTTTTATTTCATCCATGCTTAAGTTAAGAGTACTTGCCACAATATCAGCTGATACTCCAGCCTGTAGAAGTTTTTTGGCTGATTGCAATTTTTCCTCATTAGCTTTTTTTAATTGCTCCTCAGCTTCCTTTCTCTGCTCCTCAGCTTCCTTTCTCTGCTCCTCAGCTTCCTTTAACTGACTAGAGGTTGCCTCCAACTGACTAGAGGTTGCCTCCAACTGACTAGAGGTTGCCTCCAACTGACTAGAGGTTGCCTTAAGTTTCTCCTCTGTATCATCATTAGCCTTCGTCAAACGCTCCAACCTGCCGGCAAGCGTCTTCTCTACGCTCACCATATCCCAGAATTCATCATAACCCAGAAGTTCCTCCTCGGTATAGGCTGATTCTTCAATCTCTGATACGGCTTTGGCTATCTCCGGATTTGCCAGCAGTTCTGCCGGAACTTCCTTCGTTTTCTCATCAATTTCTGTCAGATACCTAAGCCATAAAACCTGCATTTTCTTCTCTGTAAACGTATGAGGCGTAAACTTCGGCAACTCTACAAATACCAGATGCAAACCATCAATTACTTTTTCGGTATGTTCCTCATGTACAAGATGGTAATAGTGGTAATAATCATCCAGTTCAGGCTCAAATACTTCATTAACCAAGTTGAGAGAATAAACTGGCTTCAGAAGAGAATAATCTTCTCCCCTGTTTAGCTGCTTTACATATGCCTTGGAAGCATTGAAGAGAACTCGCTGCTTAAACTCCGCAGACCAAACCATCTGCATTTCTACAATAAACTGACGTCCCTGGGCATCCTCGCATCTCACATCCACTATACTATATTTTCGTGTGGGTGTCTGGGGAACCATTTCAGGCGTAAGATATGTCACAGAAGTGATTTCCTCTTCCTCACTCTTAAAAGGAAGAAGGGCGTTAAGCAAACTTTTTACCAACTCGGGATGTTCGCCAAACACTTTTTTGAAGGTCAAATCGGCCTTAGGATCCAAATATTTCATAAGCCTTTCTTTTTTTCTGCAAATATACGCCAATATTCCGAAACTTGCAAGCCTTTTCATATTTTTTTTGAATTTCTCTTCTTTACACAATAATCAAAGCCCGATAGGAGAGCGTTGCTGCTTCCTGTCGGGCTTGAATCAACTAAAAAAAATAAATACAATACAATCCTTTCCGAAAATCGGCTAGATATGGAAATCTACCAACTTCAGCCATCGCTTGACATCAAACGACGGACAGTCTTTGT
>ENA-OYEF01000068-OYEF01000068.1-human-gut-metagenome-genome-assembly--contig:-NODE-68-length-20951-cov-5.015745_pt1 | contig 20951 bp, 15 predicted proteins | sample MGYA00243552_ERZ652909 | MGnify/ENA primary metagenome ERZ652909 (study PRJEB26926, sample SAMN06164806) | human gut metagenome | biome: ENVO:00009003; feature: ENVO:2100002; material: ENVO:00002003...
CTCTACGTCTCGTGGGCTCGGAGATGTGTATAAGAGACAGGTGTATGGATATCATAGAGAAGTTCCCGGAGGGGGTACATACGATGATCGGCTCCAGGGGAATCTATGTATCCGGTGGTGAAGCACAGCGGTTATCGATCGCAAGAGCATTTCTTAAGAATGCACCGATCCTGATCTTAGACGAAGCAACAGCATTTGCCGATCCGGATAACGAGCGTCTGGTTCAGAAAGCATTTGAGAATCTGGCAAAGGATAAGACGGTTATCATGATCGCGCATCGCCTGTCAACCGTAACGGATGCGGACTGCATCTATGTGCTTAAGGATGGTAAGATCGCAGAGAACGGAACACATGAGGAGCTGGTTGCAAAGGACGGAATCTATACTCATATGTGGAAGGAATATAACAAATCTGTCAACTGGCAGGTAGGAAGGAAAGGTGAAACAGCATGATAGAAAAATTAAAGCACAAATATGCTCTGTCCGAAAAGGGTGCAAATGCTATGGTTCGCGCCTTTGCAGCAGTTACGATCTCCAATCTGGTGCTGATGCTCCCGGTGGGACTGTTATATCAATTAGCTTCCTACCTGTTGGAGAACCGTGTCCCAAAGGATAAACTGGCATTCTTTATTATTGGAATTATTGTAACTTTATTGTTAATTGTAATATCAACAAGTTTTCAATATAATTCGACTTTCTATTCGACCTATGTAGAGAGTGGAGTCCGTCGAAGAACACTTGCAGAAAAGCTGAGAAAGCTTCCGCTTTCGTTCTTTGGCAAGAAGGATCTTGCAGATCTGACAAATACGATCATGTCCGACTGTGCATTGATTGAGACAGCAAGCTCACACTGGATTCCGGAGCTTGTAGGTGCATTTGTATCTACAAGCCTGATCGTGATCGGTCTGTTCTTCTTCGACTGGAGAATGGCACTGGCGGCTGTATGGGTTATGCCGGTAGCATTTGCCATCGTTGGTTATTCAAAGACAGTTATGGGTAAGGTTCATGAGAAGACAATAACCTATAAGCTGGCATGTCTGGACGGGATACAGGAAGGTCTGGAAACGATCCGTGATCTTCGTTCCAATAATATGGCTGATTCTTATATGGAGGGCCTGAATAAAAAGATCAAGGATGTCGAGCATCGTGCGATCGTATCCGAATTTGCAAATGCAGCATTTGTCTGCTCCGCACAGATGATCTTAAAACTTGGTATCGGGACAGTAGCACTTGTTGGAAGTATTCTTCTCGTTGATGGCAAGATCAGTGTACTGACGTTCTTTGCATTTCTGTTGGTTGTAACCAGAATGTATGAGCCGCTTCAGATCTCACTTCAGAATCTGGCTGCCGTTATCAGTATCAATAAGAACTGTGAGCGTATGGATGAGATCCTGTCTCATGATGAGCAGACAGGAAGGGAGAATCCGGATAATAAGGGATATGACATCGTATTTGATCATGTGGCATTCTCCTATAAGGCCGGAGAACAGGTGCTTTCCGATGTCAGCTTTACGGCAAAGCAGGGTGAGGTCACAGCCCTGATCGGACCATCCGGCGGGGGTAAGACGACAGTTTCCAGACTGGCGGCAAGATTCTGGGATAACGATGCCGGTACGATCACAGTCGGCGGCATGAATGTTCTGGAAATTGATCCGGAGCAGTTATTGTCCTTGTATTCGATCGTATTTCAGGATGTTACATTGTTCAATAATACAATTATGGAGAACATCCGGATCGGTAAAAAGGATGCGACCGATGAAGAAGTTATGGCAGCAGCAAAGCTTGCAAACTGTACAGACTTCATCGAGAAGCTTCCGGATAAATGGGATACCATGATCGGTGAAAACGGTTCCGAGTTGTCCGGTGGCGAACGTCAGAGAATCTCGATCGCAAGAGCGTTCTTAAAGGATGCGCCGATCATTTTGATGGATGAAGCAACCGCATCTCTGGATGTAGATAATGAGTCGGTTATTCAGGAATCTATCTCCAAGCTGATCCGTAATAAGACGGTACTTATCATTGCACATAGAATGCGTACGGTAGATGGTGTTGATAAGATCGTTGTGTTGAAGGATGGCGTAGTTGCGGAGCAGGGGACACCTGCGGACCTGAAAGCCAGGAACGGCATCTACAAGCATATGGTTGACCTCCAGTTACAGTCTGAGCAGTGGAAATACCAGTAGAGTGGTAGTAAAAAAATCAGGGGTTGGAGTGTATATATCTTTATTTCGCAGAGCACTTTCGTTCGATCATACGCTGTATAACTTCGAACTAACCGAGGCCAAAGCCTCGCTAAGGTCTCAGTTATCATGTAACGGTACTAAGCTCCCGCTTAACAGCGGATCGCTAAGGACCGACATTCTGATAGGTCTGCTACATAAAATATATATACTCCAACCCCTGATTTTTTTTACCATACCAATCGGTGGTATTTCCACTGCTCTATGTTAGTTTTGGTTTGAATGAGAATGAGTTGCAGTTTGGGTTAAAATAGAGTATGTTGAGTATATAATTAATTACAGGGCTACAGGAGGTTGGCGATTATGGCGAAGATTGATACCAGGGAGATACAGATACCATCGATATTAAAGGTGGAGAAAGATCTGCTCAGGCGGATCGGGGGTTATCTTGCAGATGAGGGAATCTACAAGGTTGTGATCCTGTTTGGCAATGGGTTGATCGATATGTTTGGACATACGGTGATGGAGGGTATGTCAGACAGCGGTGTTGAGGTGCTCCAATATATGGAGATGGATACCGTTCGGATCGACGATCTGGTGCAGCTTGCATTTTCATTCCCGAATACTGCACAGGCAGTGCTTGGTATCGGAGGCGGTAAGGTGGTTGATGCGGCCAAATATTGTGGCTTTTTAAGAAAACTGCCATTTATCAGCGTGCCGACGTCGGCATCCAGTGATGGATTTTCCAGTGCCAGCGCATCTCTGATCGTGGAGGGACGACGCAAATCTGTACCGGCAGGGATCGCATATGGAATCTTTGCAGATATCGATGCGATAAAGGGGGCACCGGAGGCATTTCTGTTTTCCGGTATCGGCGATATGGTATCGAAGATCACGGCACTTTATGACTGGAATTTTGAAGAAGCACATGGACATGGTTCGGTAAATGACTTTGCGATGATGATATCGAAGAAGGCGGTCAACAGCTTTGTACGGACACCGTTTAAAGACATTCATGATGAACGGTTTATCAAAGAATTATTAGATTCTCTTGCCATGAGCGGTGTGGCAAATGAGATCGCAGGAGACAGTGCGCCGACCAGTGGAAGTGAGCATCTGATATCACATGCATTGGATCAGATGTTGGAACGTCCGCAGCTTCATGGTATTCAGGTCGGAGTTGCAACATACCTGATGAGTGTCGTTCAGGATCACAGATATGAGCGGATCAATACGGTATTTACAGATACCGGATTCTGGGATTATGTGAAGACCGTCGGCATGAAACGGGAAGATTTCATCCGTGCGATCGAAAAAGCACCGGCTATAAAACCATTCCGGTATACCTATCTTCACGAAGAACAGTACCGAAAGAAAGCGATAGAAGTATTGCAGTCAGACACGAAGCTGTCGGAGGTTTTACAGGCATAATTTGTGTCAGGGACGGCTAAGCGAAGGAGGAACAGTATGACATACGAACATTTTTTAGAGGAATACAGACGAAAACTCTGCACACCGGAGGAAGCGGTTTCTGTTGTAAAAGATGGTGACTGGGTGGATTATACCTGTTCACTTGGAAAGCCGGAGATCCTGGATCGTGCATTGGCAAAACGCAGGGATGAGCTGTTTGATGTTAAGATCCGTGGTAATCTGATCTCAGGACCGATCGCAGTTGCAGAATGTGATGAGAGCCAGGAGCATTTTACTTATCACAGCTGGCATTGTTCAGCATATGAGCGGTCGTTATGCGATCGTGGACTCTGCTATTATATTCCGATGGTATTTCATAATAATGCAGCATATTATGAGTATTTTCTTAAGGTAAATGTAGTTATGCTCAGTGTGTCACCGATGGATCGGCATGGATATTTTAATTATTCGGTCAATACCGGAGTGGCAGCACCGATCGTGCGTGCGGCAGATATCGTGATCGTAGAGATCAATGAGAATCTTCCGAAGGTTCGCGGCGGTTATGATGAGTGTATCCATATTTCGGATATTGATTATATCGTGGAAGGAGAGCATGAACCGTATCCGGATATGCTGATGCCGGAGCCGACTGCAGTTGATCGTAAGATTGCGGAACTGATCATTCCCTATATTGTGGATGGAGCTACCTTACAGATCGGTATTGGAAGTATGCCGAATGCATTGGGCGATATCATTGCGGAGTCTGATCTGAAGGATCTTGGTATGCATACGGAGCTTTGCAGTGATGCATATCTGAAAATGTATCTGGCAGGGAAGCTTACGAACAAATGCAAGCAGATCGATCGCGGAAAAGGAGTATTTGGTTGTGCGGTCGGAAGCAGGAGCCTATATGACTGGATTGACGATAATCCGGGAGTTGCGGCATATCCGTTAGAGTACGTGAATCGTCCCGGAGTGATCGGTGAGATTGATAACATGGTTTCCATCAATAGCTGTGTTGCCGTTGATCTGTATGGTCAGGTGGCAGCGGAGAGTGCAGGTGTCAGACAGATATCCGGAACCGGTGGACAGTTGGATTTCCTCGTTGGCGCATCTGCTTCCAAGGGTGGTAAAGCATTTATCTGTATGAGTTCTGTGTACAAGGACAGTAAAGGGGTGGTTCATTCAAGAATTCATCCACAGTTTAATGGAGATATCGTTACTTCTCCAAGAAGTCAGGTTTATTTTCTGGCAACGGAATATGGGGTTGTGAATCTGGAAGGCCGTTCCACATGGGAGCGGGCAGAGGCTCTGGTATCGATCGCACATCCTGATTTCAGAGATGAATTGATCAGGGAAGCGGAAGCAAGAAAGATTTGGCGGAGATCCGGCCGGAGATAGACGACGGATGGCGAAATTGATATATGTCATATATCAGATGGTTGATAACAGGGGGCTGAATAGAAGAAAGGCAAAGATAATGGTTGTGCATAGCTCCACTTTTCTTTTATAATTGCAGTATAAGAATATACAGATATAAGAGGCAGAGATGAAGATAACATTAGCGGCTACATTACGTCATTATGATAAGAAAAATTTCATAAAGGATCTTCTTGCAGGTATTATTATCATGGCAGTATCCATTCCGATCTCCATGGGATATGCGCAGATTGCCGGACTTCCTGCGGTCTATGGACTGTATGGTTCGGTATTTCCGATCTTGATATTTGCTCTGTCCTCGACATCGCCTCAGTTTATTTTTGGAGTGGATGCAGCTCCGGCAGCCCTCGTTGGGTCAGCGCTGTTAAGCCTTCATATAGAGAGTGGATCAGAGGAGGCAATGGCGGTTGTTCCGATACTGACCTTCTTTGTGGCATTGTGGCTTCTGGCGTTTTATATTATGAAAGCAGGAAAACTGGTCAACTATATATCGGCACCGGTTATGGGCGGATTCATTACCGGAATCTGTACGACTATTATACTAATGCAGGTACCGAAGCTGATGGGAGGATCGGCAGGAACCGGAGAGTTTTTTGAGCTGGCAGAACATATCATAAAGACAGCCAAAGATATCAACCGGCAGTCGGTGGTACTGGGACTTACGTCTCTTGTGCTATTGCTGGTATGCAAGAAGCTGATCCCGAAATTCCCGATGGCGGTTCTTATGATGATAGCCGGTGCAGGTATGACATATCTGCTCCCTATAGAGGACTGGGGTGTACAGACACTTGCATCTGTTGATACCGGACTCCCACACTGGGCGGTTCCGGATTTTAGTGTGATATCGATCCGTGAGGCTGTAACGATCAGCCTGTCGGTGGCAGTTGTTATAATGGCAGAGACACTTCTGGCGGAGAATAATTTTGCGCAGAAGAATGGTTACCGGATCAATGATAATCAGGAGATTCTGGCATTTTCTATGGGAAATTTCCTTGCGGCATTTACCGGCTGTTGTCCGATCAATGGCTCGGTATCAAGAACGGCAATGGGAGAACAGTATCAGGCAAAGACACAGCTTACCGGTATCATAGCAGGTCTTTCCATGATCGTTGTTCTGGTCTGTGCAACCGGATTTATCGGTTATCTTCCGGTCCCTGTGCTTACAGCCATTGTGATATCAGCGTTGCTTGGAGCAACGGAATTTGATCTTGCGGCAAGACTCTTTAAAGTCAGCCGTACAGAATGCCTGATCTTTTTCGGGGCATTCGTTGGTGTGCTGTTACTTGGCACGATCAACGGTGTATTGATCGGTATTCTTCTTTCCTTTACAGAGATGATCATACGGACAGCCAAGCCTGCAAGATGTTTCCTTGGAATTCAGCCGGGGCATAAGCATTTCCGGGATCTGAAGGAGAGCAGCCAGATCCATGCAATCTCCGGTGTACTGATCTATCGGTTCAGCAGCAATCTGTTCTTTGCGAATATACAGATCCTCCAGAGAGATATTGAAGATCATATCACGCCTGAGACAAAGGCGGTCATCATAGATGCCAGTGGAATCGGCAGTATCGATATAACAGCGGCTGACAGGATCGCCATGTTATATCAGTCGTTAAAGGATAAGGGAATCCGTTTCTACATGACAGAGCATATCGCAGATGTGAATGAACAGCTGCGTAAGCTGGGACTTGGTTATCTGATCGAGGAAGGCTGTGTCAGACGAACCGTACATATTGCCTTAAAGGATATGGGAATTAAGCGACCATATCCATTAGAGGGTGATGTAGACAATCAGCCGAGAAGTGCGTCCAGAAAGCGTGCAGATAACAGGGTTCAGGAATTTGTCTGGGCGTTTGGAGCGGAGAGTGAAGATGAGATAGAGAAGCAGATCAGACTTCAGATCGAGCATCTGAAACAGACCGGAGATGTTGATGAGCTTTTGCATGGAAGCTGGTCACATATGGAAGCTATGGATGAGGATGAGTGGTTAGAGCATCTGGAAGAGCATCTGAAGGAGATCGTTCATATATCAGGTAAGAATGAGGAAACGATTGCCAGACGCTTCGAGGAGCATCGTAGAGAGATCCATGACCGTATTGCAAAGGAACATCCGGAGCTTGCGGAGAAGTTTAAAGAACGAAGACATTTGCTGGATGAGCATTTGAAAGAAAAACATCCTGAGGTTTATGAGTTGGTCGTAAAACTCCGGGAGAAAGATAATTAATAAAAATAACAAAATAATAATTCTGTCATATATTGTACTATACCTGAATATAAGAAAGGAAGAGAGCAATTTATGGCACAGTTTACCAATCAGGCACAGCTTCGCTATGGTAATTCCATAGCAAATTCCAATATAGCAGTCGGAGAACTGCTGGAGGTATTGTCAGCAAGCAAGACCGCAGTCAGAAAGACATATGGTCAGAATGATACCGTAACGTATATTATAACGATTGTAAATTCCGGTACGACTGCATTTAATGGTCTGACAGTTACAGATAATCTGGGCGCATACACATTTGGAACAGAAACACTGACTCCGCTCACTTATATGGCTGATAGTGTGAAATATTATGTAAATGGAGTGCTTCAGTCAACACCAGTTGTTGTTGCAGAACCATCACTTGCAATTTCAGGACTGACAGTTCCTGCAGGGGGCAATATCACAGTTGCTTATGAGACAGAGGTGAATGCATTTGCACCGATGGATGCAGCAGGAACGATCACGAATACAGCAGTTGTATCCGGTGGTGGCATTACTCCGATCACGGTAACAGAGACGATCGGTACAGAGAGTACGCCGATCCTTACAATCACGAAGTCTGTAAGTCCGGTTCCTGTAACAGAAAACGGAACATTGACCTATACTTTCCTGATCCAGAATGCAGGAAGTGCACCGGCAGATATCGGAACCGATGCGGTGATAGTGGATACCTTTAATCCGCTTTTGTCAAACCTTGCAGTATCCTTTAATGGAACGGCATGGGCAGAGACAACAAACTATACCTATGATGAGACAACAGGAGTGTTTACAACGATTGCGGGTCAGATCACAGTCCCGGCTGCAACCTATACACAGAATCCGGCTACCGGTGTATGGACGGCGGATCCGGGTGTCAGTACATTGGTTGTAAAAGGCACGATCTAGGGATTTTGAACATGGCAGAATAGCGCAAAACAGAGAAATAAAATCCTGTAATGCTACTATGATAATATAGTAAGATCACAAAGACGGCGGCTTCTTTGACCTGTAAGAAGCCGCCGCCTGTCTATAAATTACCCCTCATATGAATAAAGTGAACATCAAATGATGTAACAATAAAAACAATTAAATATTATCATGCTGATGTACAAAAAACCAGAAGTGGCATTTATAAAGTTGAATCTGCCACTCGATTTTCATTTTCAGAAATCAGCTTTTGTATCTCATTTCTGACAAGGGTATTATCTAAAACATAATCTTCAAAATCTACCGAGTGAAAGGTATAGGTTAAAGCATGAATAATATCCGGATCAGATACACAGATAATAAAATCCAGTTCTTTATTTGGAACAAGCAGGGCATACTGATCCGTATATAAAAGAAATGCCCAGTTATCCGATACCGGAATTTTTTCGGTATCAAGGACAAAGAGGTTCCTGTCAAGCCGTGCCTCTAACTGTTCTAGAGCATTGATAATATCTGACGTGTTTGCTTCTACATAGAATCCGGATTCGGAAATCACATGATTTCTTGCAAATTCCCGGATGCCATCCAGTGTGATGCCTTCACTGGCATTCATTTGCTGCATGAAATGAAAATGCTGTTTTAGGGTTTCCTTGAATTCTTCAGGAACATATTTCTCAACCAGATCATCGGTCACCATCAGGCAGGCACCGGGATGCTTCTGGATAAAGATCACTTCTTCTGCAGGAATGGATCTTGCCTGAAACTGTGGAAGCTCCTTCTGGCTGAAGCTGGACAGAAATGGTTTCGCATGGTCAAATACGGAAGCGAATTCTTCCCGCATTAATCCGATAAGGCTCGGATCGGTCAACAGACAACCTTTGTTGGCATCGGCATTTAGCAGGAGACTGGCATCATCCGTTATGATATAGAACGGGAAAAGTACACCGGAGTTCTTGCTGACTTTTTGTTCATTGGAATAATAGTAAATGTTATAGGTGATGTTGGTCCCTTTTGTAAGAATCGATTCTAACAGCGTGGCAAATCCGTCCAGTTTTTCAGTGATGTCATTCGGATTTTTTGTTTGGAAATGCAGTATCTGGGAAATTGTTGCATTTTGAAATTTCCCAGAAGTGATAAGTGAGTGAATGTTGGAAAACAGTTTGATCCGTGATGACAGGTCGAACGGAAGTGATACCTGTAAGTGATTGTTTTCTTTTTTGCTGGCGTGTATTAAGAATTTAGTCAGACCACAGATGATCTCATCCGTGGAGTGATAAAGTATAGTTCCTGTGGCAGCCTGTGACTGATCTGTATCAATCGGATTGTCAGGTAGTTTATTTTGTAATTCCTGTGAGCGGGAAGGTGTCTGGTTGTTAGATGCATTGGTATCTATATATGGAGAACCGATCACCCTCAGACATTTCTCTGTGAATTTCAGGTAATGATAATTGGTCTCACCAAGCCGTTCCAGATAAAAGGCATCATATAAAGCCATCTCATCGGCAGCAGATATATCAAGCTGGCGGATAATACTTGTAATCTGATCTTTTGTGGGAATACGTTTGCCGCTCAAGATCTGATAGAAGCTTGAACGGTCGATCCCGGTTTCATTGATCAGAGAATTTTTCGTTACGGATTGTGAATCAATGATTGAATTTAATAATGAATGAAATGACATGCAGTTATACCGGCAATAACTTTAGATTAGTAAAACATGGAAGTAAATATGTAATGTTAAACCGATCTTCCTCCTAACAATAGTATTTATATCTGTATAGTTTAACTGAAAACGTAATATGTGTCAACATCATTGCGTGCAACAAGAGAAGACAAGTGTAGTTTTCTACTGATTCAACAAGAGCTGGGAGTATAAATCATACTGCATATTTGTTGGCTATAAGAAAAACTTATAGCCAGTCAAATATATATCCTATAACTTAAATAGGATATAATGGTTGACAACCGGAAAAACGGACGCTATAATCATGAAACATGAAAGGAACAAAATAGATAAAACATATCAACATAGTATGAAAAGTTCCTGAGAATAAATCACAGAGAATTTACAAGGAGGATAAGCATATGGGCTCAGAAAAAATCATGACAACTGCAAAGAACAATATGTGTTGCTGCCGGATGATGTGTGATTGTATGGCGTTTATTTCATATGCTTTGAACACCTGATTTGTTAGATATATAGTATTGTTTATCATATAACAAAGGGCAGTTGTCATAAGCATATGATGACTGCCTTTTGTTATGCGGCAGGATGGTATCTATTACATGGATAAAGTAGAAGACTGTCTGATTTATAATAGGAAAAGAACTTGAAAGGGGAGAATAATATGGCAATTATTCAGATCGAGCATGTGTCGAAGACGTTTCAGACCAAAGACGGAACGATCGATGCTTTAAAGGATGTATCACTGAATATTGAAGCTGGCGACATTTATGGAATCATTGGAATGTCCGGTGCAGGAAAAAGTACCCTGGTACGATGTATCAATCATATAGAAGTACCGACATCGGGAACGGTCGTGGTACAGGATAAGGAGCTTGGTGGTCTGTCAGATAAAGAGCTTCGTAAACAGAGAGAACATATCGGTATGATCTTCCAGCATTTTAATCTGCTGATGCAGAAATCGGTTCTTGATAATGTATGTTTTCCACTGTTCATTCAGGGAAAATCAAAGGCAGAGGCGAGAAAAAAGGCATATGAGCTGTTAGAGATCGTTGGTTTGCGGGATCGTGCAAAAGCATATCCTTCACAGTTGTCCGGTGGACAGAAGCAGAGAGTTGCGATTGCAAGAGCACTTGCATCCGATCCGCAGATCCTGCTTTGTGATGAGGCAACCAGTGCACTTGATCCACAGACGACATCATCGATTCTGGAATTGTTAAAGGACATTAACCAGAGATTTGGAATCACGATCGTTGTTATCACTCACCAGATGGCGGTTGTCCGAGAAATCTGTAATCAGGTAGCGATCATGAAGGATGGTCAGGTCGTTGAGCATGGTAGAACGATTGATATCTTTAATCATCCAAAGTCCGAAGTAGCCAGAGAGCTGTTACAGAAGGATGAAGGAAATGCTACAGAGCCGAAGACGTTAAAAACAGCTGACCGCATAAAGAATGGAACCAGAATCCGAATTGTATACACGGAGAATTCAGCATTTGAACCGGTAATTGCAAATATGATCCTGACATTTAAGGAGCCGGTCAATATCTTAAAAGCAGCGACAAAGAATGTCGGAGGAGTGGCGAAGGGTGAAATGATACTTGAGCTTCCGAAGGGTTCGACAAATGTTGCAGCGATGGAAAAGTACCTGAAAGAACGGGGATTGGAGCTTGAAGAATTAAGTGACAATGTGAATGGAGGTGAGGAACATGTGGACGGAACAAATTAGAGAAATGATCTTAAATGGTATCTTAGAGACACTTTATATGACAGTTGTTTCTACATTGTTTGGATATGTATTCGGACTTCCGATGGGCGTGCTCCTCTGTATCAGCGATAAAGACGGACTGAAACCGCATCCGGTTTTGTATAAGATTCTTGATTTTATCGCAAATATCGTTCGAAGCGTACCATTCCTGATCCTGTTGATCTTATTGATCCCATTTACCAGATTTCTTCTTGGTAAGAGTTACGGATCGACAGCAACGATCGTACCGCTTACTGTAGCAGCTATTCCGTTTATCGCAAGAATGGTAGAGTCATCCTTGAAGGAAGTTGACAACGGAGTTGTTGAGGCTGCCCGTGCGATGGGTGCGGGAACGATGAGGATCATCCTTCGTGTGCTCCTTGTAGAAGCAAGAACATCGCTGATCACCGGAGCAACGATCGCGATCGGAACCATCCTTGGTTATTCTGCGATGGCAGGTGCAGTCGGAGGTGGTGGACTTGGTGATATCGCAGTCCGCTATGGATATTACAGATACCAGACAGATATCATGATCGTGACAGTTATCTTACTGATCGTGATCGTTCAGATCTTCCAGTCAGTCGGAATGCTGATCGCAAACCGATTAGACCGGAGAAAATCATAATCAGATAAACCCTGACCATGACAGCCGGATCTGTGCCGGAGCGTTATTGGCGGTTTACAAACAGATGTCAGGAAAGTGCACACCGGGCATCCGATATATAAAAATGAAAATAAAAAAGGAAAAATAAAGAAAGAGAGGAATCTTCCATGAAAAAGACATTTAAGAAATTATTAGCACTTACATTAACAGGCGTATTAGTAGCAGGAGCCCTTTCAGGCTGCGGCAAGAAAGAAGATAAAGACAGCAAAACAGATTCAAAGACAATTACGATTGCAGCATCTGCAACACCACATGCTGAGATTCTCGAGTATGCAAAGACAGCATTAAAGGAAAAAGGATATGATCTTCAGGTTACAGTATTTGATGATTATGTAAAGCCAAATGAGGTTGTAGAAAGCGGCGAGTTCGATGCAAACTACTTCCAGCATGTTCCATACCTTGAGAGCTTTAATGAAGAAAAAGGTACACACCTTGTAGTTGCAGGCAAGATCCACTATGAGCCATTCGGTATCTATCCGGGTACAAAGAAAAGCTTAGATGAGATCGCTGACGGTGATTCTATCGCAGTCCCGAATGATACAACAAATGAAGCAAGAGCCCTTCTGTTATTACAGGACAACGGAATCATCAAGTTAAAGGATGGCGCAGGTATCAATGCAACTGTTAATGATATCGAAGAAAACCCACACAATGTAGAAATCGTTGAACTTGAGGCAGCACAGGTTGCCAGAGTTGTAAACGAGACAGCGTATGTCGTTTTAAATGGTAACTATGCACTTGCAGCAGGCTTCTCAGTAGGAAAAGATGCTCTTGCATATGAGCAGAATGATTCAGAAGCAGCTAAGACCTATGTAAACGTTATTGCTGTTAAGGAAGGCAACGAAAACAACGAAGCAATCAAGGCACTCGTGGACGTATTAAAGTCTGACGACGTAAAGAACTACATCAAAGAAACTTACGATGGAGCAGTTCTTCCTTACGAGGAATAATATTTAGCAACAATCCAAACTATAAAAAGCCATTAGAGCAATAAGAGAAAAATTCATGTATTTTTTATTCAGCTTGCGCACTGATTTGTCAGCAGTCGCCCTAACTCACCCTGACAGGTTCAGACAAGGGCTTGGTGCTGACAGTTAGCGCAAGCTTCATTACAAAAATACTATGAACATTTTTCTTCTTATTTGCCTAATGGCTTTTTTTAGCTTGGATTGTTGCGTTGCATTTTTATCTCCTTGTAAGGAAGAGTAAGCCGCTCGCATCCCGTAATAAAATACCCTGAGGCAGATATGGTGAAAAACTCATTTCGTATTCTATAAAGTTCGTGCACTGATTTGTCAGCAGTCGCCCTAACTCACCCTGACGGGTTCCGACAAGGGCTTGGTGCTGACAGTTAGCACAAACTTTATCGCGAATCCTTCATGAATGTTTTTTCACCATATCTGTTTCAGGGCTTTTTATTGCGAGATGATATTCGCTATCTTTCTTTACGAGGGGCTTATACTTCGTTATGCAATATAAAATTTCCCGACTACTGTATTGATAAGACATTCACGGAGTTTTCGTAATTCTGCTTGCGCTAACTGTCAGCATCAAGCCCTTGTCTGAACCCGTCAGGGTGAGTTAGGGCGACTGCTGACAAATCAGTGCGCGAGCTGAATAGAAAACGGAGTGAGTCTTTCAACTACAGTAGTCGGGGGAATTTTATATGTTTAATAGAGATTATCCCTCGTAAAGAAAGATAGCGCATAGAAGTGGTGGCAGAAAGCCCTGAAACAAATATGGTGAAAAGTTTTGGGGGTATGCTATAATGATGCCGACAGGTAGCTGGGCAGTGTGACTACCTGTTGGGTAAATATAGGCGATAAAAGGAGCCGGTAGAGAGCGTTATGAAAAAGATTTTTATTGTGGAAGATGATAAGAGCATATGCATGGAGCTTGTTGAGATTTTGGAGAACGAAGGCTATGCAGCATCCTATCTGACTGATTTTGAACATTCAAAAGAAGAGATTCTGGCAGCAGGTGCAGATCTTATTTTGATGGATATTAATATTCCGGGCATAAATGGCAGAAATCTGTTAAAGGAGATTCGGAAGGAATCGGATATCCCGGTTATCATGGTAACTAGTCGTACATCAGAGATGGACGAGGTTCTGTCGATGAGCTATGGGGCAGATGATTATATCACGAAGCCGTATAATCCGACAATCCTGTTGCTGCGGATCGCAGCAGTGCTGAAACGGATGGAGGGAAGCCAGAATGCAGCATCCTATCGTGGAGCGGAGGTGAATTTCAGCAAAGGGACAATCCGGCTTGGTGAGAAAGAACAGGTTCTGACGAAGAATGAGATGATCATTTTCCAACGGCTGTTAAGCAGTAAGGACAAGATCGTATCCAGAGATGAGATCATGACAGATCTCTGGGATAATGAAGAATATGTAAATGATAATGCACTTACGGTTAATATCAGCAGGCTTCGGACAAAGCTTGCGGAGCTTGGACTGCCGGATGCGATCGAGACAAGAAAGAAACAGGGGTATCGTCTGATATGAGAATTTGGGAATATATAAAAGATAAAGCGGGTATTCTGATCGGTTATCTGTTATTTATAGCGATCATGTTAATTGCTTTTCGTGCGATGCGGACACCAGGGGAGCTGACGGTGATCTTTCTTGTGCTGACAGTTTTGCTTCTGGTAACTGTCATATTAACAGACTATATAAAACGCAGACATTTCTATAATTCCCTTTATGCACATATGGAGCAGTTGGATCAGAAATATCTGATCATGGATACGTTAGAGGAGCCGGGCTTCTATGAAGGAAAGCTGGTCTATGAAGCGTTATATGAGATTAATAAATCCATGACAGAGCATGTGAGGGAGTACCGGCAGAGTGTGGATGATTTCAAGGATTTTATCGAAATATGGGTGCATGAGATCAAACTACCGATCGCAAGTCTGGTATTGATGTGCCACAATAATCAGGATAAGATACCGAAGAAATACGAAGATCAGGTGAACCGTCTGGATGCATATGCCGATCAGGTGCTGTATTATGTCCGGGCAGAGCATGCGAGCAAAGATTATCGGTTTGATCCAGTACGAATCAAGTCGGTTGTGAATAAAGTGGCGTTGAAGAATAAAGATATGTTGCTGGAGAGTGACATTTGTCTGGATGTGCATGACGTTGATGTCAGCGTTACGACAGATGCCAAATGGCTGGAATTCATGATAAACCAGATCATGAGCAACAGCATCAAATATATGAAGCCGGATGAGAATCGGCAGATCCGGATCTGGACGACAAAAGCAGGTGACGATATCACACTCCATATCAGAGATAATGGAATCGGAATTTCCGAAGCAGACCTTCCTCGCGTTTGCGAAAAATCGTTCACCGGTGAGAACGGACGTCGTTTTGCCAAGTCAACAGGTATGGGCTTATATATCGTAAAAGGTCTGTGCGACCAGCTAGGACACCATCTTACCATCACTTCCAAAGAAAATATCGGAACAGACGTCGCTGTAACCTTTGGCGGAAACGACTATTATCTGGTGGATGAATAAAACTATACTTTACCATGTGCCCCTTATCTGACAGACAGATAAAGAATGCCCAATGTCTTAACCTTACAAAACTGTAACCTTCTGTAACATAAGAAAAACGACACTCTCCCTTGAAAACGATATACTCACACTTGTAAACAGGAGATGAGGTGTTGACAGGATCAACAGCTCTTAACTCAGTTATTAATAGAAAATGGTGTGTGGGTAAATCGTTTTAGTATTTCGTGGATGTTTTTATGGGGCTGTTGTTCTGACAGTGAGCAATACCTAAAATCCATAGAGCAGCCGACTGAGTGTTCTGCTATCCTGTGCCATGTCGTCGGAGCAATGGTTTTATCGCGACAGAGACATGTGCAGATAGGATGGCAGAACATGAGGAAAGGCAAACGTGATTTTACGGGATGCTCACTGGTGGAACAATGGTCACAAAAAATATGTAAGTGTTACCTGAACGATTTAGTCACACACCGGATAGCAAGGAGAGATAAAAGTGGAAACAATTTTAAAGATTGAGAATATCGAAAAGTATTACGGCAACAAATCCAACATTACAAAAGCCATTGATAACATTTCATTTAGTGTAGAAAAAGGTGAGTATGTTGCGATCATGGGAGCATCCGGAAGTGGGAAGACGACACTGCTTAACTGCATTTCTACCATAGACCGTGTCAGCAGCGGTCATATCTATGTAGGAAGAGATGATATCACAAAGCTTCGCGGCAACCAGTTGAACCGCTTCCGCCGGGAAGAACTGGGATTTATCTTTCAGGATTTCAACCTGTTAGATACACTGACAGCATATGAGAACATTGCACTGGCGTTATCGATACAGAACACGCCTGCGAAGAAGATTGACGAAAAGATAAAGAAGATCGCAAAGGAGCTTGCAATCGAAGAAGTTCTGAATAAATATCCATATCAGATGTCCGGGGGACAGAAACAGAGAGTGGCATCTGCGAGAGCGATCATTACGAACCCGAAGCTGATCCTTGCCGATGAACCGACCGGAGCACTGGATTCCAAATCCGCAAAGCTGTTGCTTGAAAGTCTGAAACATCTGAATGAAGAACTGTCAGCTACGATTCTGATGGTAACACATGATTCCTTTACCGCAAGTTATGCCGGTCGCATCCTGTTCATCAAGGACGGTAAAATATTTCATGAGCTTCGCCGTGGAGCAGACAGCCGAAAAGAATTCTTCAACAAGATCATAGATGTCGTAACTTTGCTTGGAGGTGACTTAAATGACGCTCTTTAAGTTATCCCTTAGTAATATGAAGAAAAGCCTGAAGGACTATGCAATCTATTTCTTTACATTGGTTCTTGGCGTAGCGATCTTCTATATTTTTAATGCGATCGAGACACAGACGGCGATGATGAGGATCTCCAAAGATACCAGAGGAATTGTAGAGCTGATGGCAAATATCATTTCCAGTGTCAGCGTATTCATTGCATTTGTGCTTGGTTTCCTGATCATATATGCCAGCCGATTCCTGATGAAACGGCGTAACAAAGAATTTGGATTGTATCTGCTGCTTGGAATGGGCAAATGGAAGGTGTCAAAGATGCTGTTTATCGAGACACTGATCATCGGTCTGGTTTCACTTGGCGTTGGGCTTCTTTCCGGTATCGGAATTTCCCAGCTTACCAGTCTGTTAGTTGCAAATATGTTTGAAGCGGATATGTCTTCTTATAATTTTGTATTTTCAAGTTCTGCATTTGTAAAGACCTGTTTCTATTTTGCTATCATCTATGTGGTTGTGATCCTGTTTAATACGATCGCGATCGGACGCTGCAAATTGATCGACCTGTTCCAGAGGGGCAGAAGATCAGAGACTGTTAAGATGAAAAATCCGTGGATATCGGTATTCGTATTTCTCCTTTCCGTAGCAGGACTTGGATATGCATATTACCAGATCAATTCAAATACAACAGAGCTCTATATGAAAGATATCTATTTCTGTATCGGGCTTGGATGTGTCTGCACATTTTTGTTTTTCTGGTCGATTTCCGGTATGTTGTTCCGGTTAGTTTCTTCTATGAAACGTGTTTATTATAAAGGGCTGAATTCATTTGTCATCCGTCAGATGAGCAGCCGTGTAAATACAAATGTACTGTCAATCTCGATCATTTGTATTATGCTATTTGTTACGATCTGTGTGCTGACTTCGGCGCTTACGATCCGAAATGGTTTGAATGAGGGCTTAAGGAAGTATGCTATCGTTGATATAAATATTACCAGACAGGTAAGAAGCTCCGATTATGATGTTGAAGCCAGTAAGGGTGCGGATGAGGATGCTTATTATGATCCGACATGGGATAAACGCGATATTTGCGATATATATAAGGAACATGGAATTGATTTGCGGTCTATGTTTTCAGCCTATGAAGATGTGTATATATACTCATTGCCGGATTTCACATACGGGGATACGTTCAGTGAGCAGGCGAAGGGTGAGTTCCTTGGTGACCAGCCGGTGTATGGTATGATGGATGTTATGGAAAATGTCATGACAGTGTCCGATTATAATCGTGTGGCAAAGCTGTGTGGTTTTGAAACTGTGTCGATCAAAGATGATGAATACGGAGTTGTGGCAAATTACAAGCAGATGGTGAAATACAGAGATATGTCATTGCAGGCTGGTACGACGATTCAGGTAAATGGTTATGAACTGAAGCCGGGAATGAGCAAATGTCAGGCTGGTGATGTCCAGATCTCTACGCAGGCGATTAATACTGGTATCATTATTGTGCCGGATGGGGTGCTTACAGGAGTAACTCCGATCTCTGAAAGCTTGCTTGCAATCTATAATACGACTGATACGGATAAGATCATGGCGAGAAATGAACATATCAATCTGGATGATGACCCGGATGTCAGGTTGAGTCTAAATACAAAAGAAAATGTAAAAGCTGCCAGTATCGGACTTGGCGCGATCGCATCCTTTATCGGCTTATATATTGGAATGATCTTCCTGATCTCCGGTGCAGCGATCCTCGCATTAAAGGAATTGTCAGAAAGCACCGATAATGTGGAACGATATAAGATGCTTCGAAAACTGGGTGTGGATCAGAAGATGATCAACCATGCGTTATTTGCACAGATGGGTCTGTTCTTCCTGTTCCCGCTTGCACTGGCAGTCATTCATTCAATATTTGGTTTAAAATTCAGCAGACAGATTCTTTCACTGATGGGAACCGATGACATGGGAGCAGCCATGCTTATGACCGTTGTTGTTATGGTTGTGATCTATGGCGGATATTTTCTGATCACCTATTTCAGTGGCAGAAAGATCATCAGTGAACAGTAGGGTTTCCTTGACGATGACAATATCTCGCGGTATAATTGGGGGCAGGATTATCGAACGAAGAAATGAAGGAGACTTTTTAAGATGAGTAGAATTATTTTAACCGGCGACCGTCCTACAGGACGACTTCACGTTGGACATTATGTGGGTTCCCTTTCTGAGCGTGTAAAGCTTCAGAATTCAGGAAACTATGACGAGATATATATAATGATCGCAGATGCACAGGCACTTACAGATAATGCCGAGCATCCGGAGAAGGTAAGACAGAACATTATCCAGGTTGCACTTGATTATCTGGCATGTGGGATCGATCCTGAGAAATCAACGATCTTCATTCAGTCCATGGTTCCGGAGCTGACAGAATTATCTTTCTATTATATGAATCTCGTTACAGTATCTCGTGTACAGAGAAATCCTACTGTAAAATCCGAGATCAAGATGCGTAATTTTGAAGCAAGTATCCCGGTTGGATTCTTCTGCTATCCGATCAGTCAGGCAGCAGATATCACGGCTTTCCGTGCAACAGAAGTGCCGGTTGGTGAAGATCAGCTTCCTATGCTGGAACAGTGCAAGGAGATCGTTCACAAATTCAATTCCGTATATGGCGAAACTCTGACAGATCCTGAGATCGTATTACCGTCTAACAAAGCGTGTCTCAGACTTCCGGGTATCGATGGAAAAGCAAAGATGAGCAAATCTCTTGGCAACTGCATTTATCTTTCCGATGAAGCAGATGAAGTTAAGAAGAAGGTTATGTCCATGTATACAGATCCAAATCATATCCGTGTAGAGGATCCGGGACAGATCGAGGGCAATTCCGTATTTACATATCTGGATGCGTTCTGTCGTCCGGAGCATTTTGAACAGTTCCTGCCGGATTATAAGAATCTGGATGAACTGAAGGAGCATTACAGTCGTGGTGGTCTTGGTGATGTTAAGGTGAAGAAGTTCCTGAACAATGTATTACAGTCAGAGCTTACACCGATCCGTGAACGTCGTAAGATGTGGGAGAGCCGTATTCCGGATGTTCTTGACATCTTAAAGGCAGGAAGCGAGGCTGCACAGAAGAAAGCAGCAGCAACTCTTCATGATGTACGTTCTGCTATGAAGATCAATTACTTTGATGCAGACGGGCTGGAGAATGATTATAAATAAAATTGACAGACATAAGAGGACGGTCGTGAAAACGGCCGTCCTTTTGTCGTACAGCAAAAAGTTGGAAAAGTTGCAAAAAACATGTACAATAAGGATGGAAAAGTTACAGAATATATGGGGAGACACCGGATATGAAAAAGACGATTTTATTATTAGGGGCAGTTGGAGTGCTTATGATGACAGGGTGTGCCGATGAAGGTATCACGACAGATTATGGAGAATGGGTAGCTACATCCGAATACAGTATGGATGGAACAACTGAGAATTACCGGACAATAGAAGTAGATGCGACAGCGGAGAAGACAGAAGCAGCATCAGAAAAAGAAGCGGGGGGAAGTTCAGATCATATGAATACACAGAAAAAAGACAGCACAACAGAAAAGACAGATGGGACAGAGAAAGCGAGATATTCGTGCGAGAATTATACATTTTATAGAGTAAATGATGATGTGGACCTGGCAGGCAGTTATTTGTTGTTAAATGTATATGAGGACGAAGCACTTGCAGAATATCATGGCCTGTTCATTGGTCAGATCGTTACATTATTTGGCGATAAGGAGACAACCGAGAATAATGAGGAGTTACTGGACTATACGATCGCGGCAGAAGATAAGGATGGTAAGGCTGTCTCTTATACACATCTCCGAGCCCACGAGACGTAGAGGAATCTCG
>ENA-OYEF01000094-OYEF01000094.1-human-gut-metagenome-genome-assembly--contig:-NODE-94-length-18293-cov-5.848229_pt1 | contig 18293 bp, 16 predicted proteins | sample MGYA00243552_ERZ652909 | MGnify/ENA primary metagenome ERZ652909 (study PRJEB26926, sample SAMN06164806) | human gut metagenome | biome: ENVO:00009003; feature: ENVO:2100002; material: ENVO:00002003...
ACGAGATTCCTCTACGTCTCGTGGGCTCGGAGATGTGTATAAGAGACAGGGTTCATTGTTGTCACCACTTCCTCCAGTTCTGTTTCGGAAGGGCAAACAGGCAGGATGTAGGTGATTTTGCTTTTCTTACGTTCTATGTGCGCGTTACGCGATCGCTCACATCTGAATTTGTTTACCATTGTTCGGTTGAGCAAATGTTCCGCCGTATGCATTGGCGCAATGGCTTCTTCTTGAAACTTGTCGGTTTCGGCATTCTCGGTGTTCATGTTTTATTCGGATTATATTTTGTTGCTGATGTTGATGTCAATAAGTGGGTGTATTTCATATTGCGAAACACGCGGATTCTTGAATCAGTGTGTTTTAGGTCGCTTTTTAATATACATTCGACACGCAAAAGTAGTAAAATCTGAAAATAAATATGTACTTTTGCCACGTAAATTATAATGAATCTGCGACAACGGAGTTGCCAAGTGTCCACAATGGGCAGGCGGCGACTGCGCGCCGCAATAAAAAAGATATTCGCCATGTTGACTATCAAACAAATTACAGACGACAAGGAAACTGTAATCCGCGGTTTGGAAAAGAAACATTTTGCCGGAGCTCGCGAAGCCATTGAAAAGGTTCTTGAATTTGACAATAAGCGCAAGGCTGCGCAGTCGGAGCTCGACAGCCTGCTTTCTGAAGTGAAAAACATTTCAAAAAGCATTGGCATGCTGATGAAAGAAGGTAAAAAGGAAGAGGCAGAGGCTGCCAAAGCCCGTGTGGCTGAAATTAAAAAGCAGACTGTTGTGCTCGAAGAAGACATGAAGAATGCCATTGAGGAACGCAAGCAGTTGCTTTATACCATTCCGAATGTTCCATACGACATCGTTCCTGAAGGAAATGGTGCAGAAGACAATCTCGTTGTCAAAACAGGCGGACACGACACTGTGCTCCCTGAGAACCCGTTGCCTCACTGGGAATTGGCAAAGAAATACAACCTCATAGACTTCGACCTCGGTGTTAAAATTTCTGGTGCCGGTTTCCCGGTATATATAGGTCAGGGCGCTCGTTTGCAGCGTGCCTTGATTAATTTCTTCCTTGATGAAGCTCGCGCAGCAGGTTATACGGAGATTATGCCTCCAACGGTTGTAAATGCAGCATCTGGCTATGGCACTGGACAGCTTCCGGACAAAGAAGGACAGATGTATCACTGCAATCTTGACGATCTTTACCTCATTCCGACGGCTGAAGTTCCTGTCACGAATATCTATCGTGACGTCATCCTCTCTGAAGACCAGTTGCCTATCAAGAATTGTGCTTATACTGAGTGTTTCCGTCGTGAAGCTGGCAGCTACGGAAAAGATGTTCGTGGCTTGAATCGTTTGCACGAGTTCTCAAAAATAGAAATTGTTCGCATTGACAAGCCAGAGCATTCTGCACAATCACATCAGGAGATGCTTGACCACGTGGAAGGCCTTCTTCAGAAACTGGAACTTCCATACCGCATCTTGCGTCTCTGCGGTGGTGACATTAGCTTCACGGCTGCATTATGCTATGACTTTGAAGTTTATAGCGAAGCGCAGAAACGTTGGTTGGAGGTCAGCTCTGTTTCAAATTTCGATACTTATCAAGCAAACCGTTTGCAGTGTCGTTACCGCAAGGGTGACAAATCTATCCAGCTCTGCCACACGTTGAACGGTTCGGCTCTTGCTTTGCCGCGCATCGTTGCAGCTTTGCTTGAAGATTTTCAAACTCCTGATGGTATCAAGATACCAAAGGCTTTGCAGCCTTATATGGGTACTGATATGATTAAATGAGAATTGATATAAGCTGATGATGCTCCTATTTTTTTGAGTATCTGCTAACATAAAAAGGAATGGACGAGAACGCAAATTTCTCGTCCATTCCTTTTTTAGTGTCTTTTTGGCCGCCTTTGTTTAAGAGACTGCAGCCCTGTACATTTCTGAGAGCGTTGGGTGGGCATGAATGATGTCGCCAAGTTGCGATATAGTGCCGCCAAGATTCATCAAGACTGTTGCTTCATGAATGAGTTCAGAAGCCTGTTCGCCCATGATGTGGACACCGAGCACGCGTCCTTCTTCGTTGCAGACAATTTTCAAAAATCCTTCATCGGCATCCATGGATAGCGCCCTGCCGTTGGCACGATAGAAGGATTTATATACCAGTGGCTTGTGTTCGGTTACGTCTTCTTCTCGCAAACCGACGGATGCCAATTGTGGAGAGGTGAATACGGCCGATGGTATCAGGTCGAAACGGATGTTGTCCTTGCGTCCCAAAATGTGGTTGAGTGCACGTCGCCCCTGGAAAGTCGCGGCATGGGCCAATTGGCAAAGGCCGTTGACATCACCGATGGCATAGATGTGTGGAACGGAAGTCTGCATATTTTCATCCACTTCAATGCCGCGTTTTCCGTAGGTGATGCCAATGGTGTTGTCTTCTACAATTTCTGTTCTCGCAGTACGTCCGACAGCCATTAAAACCACATCGGCCTCAACGATTTCTTCCTTTCCCTTATTTTCATATACAACTTTGGAAACATTGTTTTCAAGATACTCAATGCGCTTAACTCCGCTGTCTGTCAATATGTTGATGCCTTTTTTCTTAAGTGAAAGACGCAATCGCTTGGCCATGTCTTTGTCTAAATTCGGCAATACTTCCTTGCAGAATTCCACGACAGTTACCTCACTGCCAAATTGATTGAAAATGGAGGCAAATTCCAATCCGATGACACCTCCACCTATGATGCACAATCGTGAAGGTGCGGTTGTCAGGTTGAGAATCTCCGTTGAGGTGACAACACCGGCTGAGTGTGCTCCTTCTATGGGCAGGAATTTTGACACAGATCCCGTGGCGATGATAAGGTCTTTGGCCTGGTATTCTTCGTTGCCAACGCGTATTGTGTGGGCATCAACAAAGCGGGCTTCTCCTTCAACCAATGAGATGCCGGGCGTCTTCATCAGCATGGCGATTCCATCAACAAGCTGTTTGACAATTTTGTTTTTGTGTTCAACAACCTTCGTCAAGTCAAGCGTGTCTTTCTCCTCACGCAGGTGCTCTGCACTGTGTGCCAGGCATTTTGTGGGGATGCACCCTTCGTTCAGACAGGTGCCGCCCAAATGCTTCGCCTCTATCAGTGTTACAGTCAATCCGGCTTTGGCAGCTTCAACAGCCGTTTCATATCCGCCCGGACCGGCACCAATTATGATTAAATCTGATGTAGTCATGAATATCCAGTTTTAATGTCGCAATCGTCTTGTAACACACTTACTTATCCTCTGTAAAAACGAATTTGGCGTCTTTCACAGCCTTTACGTCATCGGGGCGGCCGATTGGCGTGTGGTGTGGAGCCTCTTTCAACATTTGAGGATTGTCTTTAGCTTCCATTGCAATCTCCTTCATGACATCGATGAAATGATCGAGCGTTTCTTTGCTTTCCGTTTCTGTCGGTTCGATCATCATGGCTTCATGGAAAAGCAATGGGAAGTAAATGGTTGGAGCATGAAAACCATAATCGAGGAGACGTTTGGCAACATCAAGCGTTGTGACATGCTGTGGGTCGGAATGCTCACCGCCATATTCTGCCCGCAAACCATCAAACACGAATTCGTGTTTGCAAAGTCCTTCTATGGGCAACTCATAATATGTCTTTAGGCGTTCCTTGATATAGTTGGCATTCAAAACTGCCAGTTTGCCGACGTCTGCAACGAACTCCTGTCCCAAAGAAAGAAGATAGGCATAGGCTCTGACCAGAATTGCATAATTGCTGAGGTTAGATGAAATTTGCCCCAAGGCTTCGTCGGAATAAAACAAGGAGTATTTTTCGTTTTCGTCTTTCACGACGCGCGGATTGGGCAGGAATTTTTCGAGGCCTTTGCGAACACCTACCGGACCGCTGCCTGGGCCGCCGCCACCATGAGGCGTGGCAAACGTTTTGTGCAAATTGATGTGCATCACGTCAAATCCCATATCTCCGGGACGGCATACTCCGAGAATCGGGTTGAAGTTGGCACCGTCGTAATACATCAAACCACCGCAGTCGTGGACGAGTTTGGCGATTTCCGGTATTCTGCGTTCAAAAATCCCCAGTGTGTTGGGATTGGTCATCATCATGCCGGCGATGTCTGGGCCCAACAAGGCCTTGAGGTCGTCAACGTCTATCGTCCCGTCGGGAAGGCTCTTCACTTGAACGATTTGCAGACCACAAACGGCCGCTGAAGCGGGATTGGTGCCGTGTGCAGAATCAGGAACGATGATTTTCTTACGTGCATCATCTCCACGCGACTGATGGTAGGCGCGAATGACCATCAGTCCCGTCAATTCGCCGTGTGCTCCGGCATAAGGATTGAGAGTGAATTCTTCCAGTCCCGTCAGTTCAGACAAGATTTTCTGTTCTTCATAATAAAGTTTCAGCGCACCTTGTGCCGTAGAGACGGGTTGTGCTGGATGCAGCTGTGTGAATCCGGGAAGTGCCGCCATCTCTTCGTTGATTTTGGGGTTATACTTCATGGTGCAGCTTCCCAAGGGATAGAATCCCGTGTCGACGCCAAAATTATTGTTCGACATATTGGTGTAGTGGCGCACCACCGTTGGCTCGTCAACTTCCGGCAACGTAATTTTTTTCTCCCGTTTTAAATGAACAGGAATATCGCAAGTGTGTTCCCACGGATTTTCGGGTAACGAATAGCCAGTTCTTCCTGGCTTGGAAAGTTCAAATACGAGTTTTCCGTAATATATATTATTCATAAGAGACTGTTTATGAATGGTTATAAATGAAGTATAGGGTGCTGTTTGCTTTATAACAGCTGACTGATGAGAGAAACATAGTGCTCAACCTCTGCAGGTGTGCGTTTCTCCGTAACGGCAATCGTCAGCATGTCGTCGTGTCCATCGGTAACGACGCCGGCAAGAATGCCATTTTGGGCCAGTGCATCAAGCAGTTCGGCCAGAGGTTTTTTGCCAGAATACTTCAACGTAAACTCATTTAAATAAGGCTGCCCGGGGAAGGCCGGTTCAAAAATAGAAAGCTTTGTTAGTTTCTCACACAAATGGTGAGCGCCGTCAGCAGAAATCTCATTCACTTCGCGCAACCCTTTTTCTCCCATCAAGGAAAGATAAGCAGCAACATACAGGCACATCATGCCTTGTGCCGTACAGATGTTGGAGGTGGCTTTCTCACGTCGTATGTGTTGTTCGCGTGCTTGCAAGGTCAGCACAAAGCAGCGGTTGCCGCGTGCATCGGTTGTTTCTCCGACAAGGCGTCCTGGCATTTTTCTGACCAATGCGTTATTCGTGCAGAGATATCCGATGTATGGCCCGCCATAGCTCATCGGAATGCCCAAACTCTGGGCGTCGCCGCATGCGATGTCTGCGCCCCATTCACCTGGCGATTTTAAAACACCAAGTACAGAGGCAATGCTGTTGACCACTAAGAGCGTTTTTTGTTCGTGGCAAAATTCGCTTACGCCAGTGAGGTCTTCAATAATGCCGTAGCGGTTGGTCAACGGCACAATGACACCGGCAACATCTCCTTCCAGCACAAGGCGTTTCACCTCGTTCCAGTCTGTTGTGCCGTTCTTTGATGTCTTTACCACCACTAAATCAACGCCGTGGTAGTGGGCATAGGTGCGTACCACATTTACTACATTGCCCAACATCGTTTCCGACAAGATCACTCGGTTGCGCTTCTTTGCGGCAGCCACACACATCATCATGGCTTCAGCCGTTGCTGTCGCGCCGTCATACATTGAGGCGTTGGAGATGTCCATTCCAGTCAGGCGTGCCATCATGGTTTGGTATTCAAAAATATATTGAAGCGTTCCTTGTGATATTTCCGCCTGATAGGGCGTGTACGAAGTGGAAAATTCAGAGCGTGACGCAATATAAGGAATAACGCTTGGCAGATAGTGGTCGTACACTCCCGCTCCGGCAAAGCAGGTGAGAGTTTTGTTTTCAGAAGCCAAGTCGGAAATGGTTTTCCTCACTTCCATTTCCGATTGCGCTTTCGGTAAATTCAGAGAATGATGTAGCTTGAGTTCTTCTGGTATTTCAGCGAAAAGTTCGTCAAGCGAACCAACGCCAACCACCTTAAGCATGTCGGTGATGTCTGCCGACGTTTGTGGGAAATATTTCATGGTATACAATGTTTTTGATGGGTAGGTTGGTGGGGTGGTGATCAGGGATATTCTAGAGGTGTGTCCTGTTTCAGAGCGCCATTGTGAAAATGGAGCACTTTTCGTTTTCCCACCCTTACTAATCTAAAAGCGAAACGTCTTAACCCGGCAATTAATTTGCCAAGTTAAGACGTTAGATAGTTTCATTAGTGGCATACAGCCTCGTAGCCCTTAGCGTCAAGCAGTTGTTCGACCTCTTCGGGATTCGTCAGTTTCACCTTGATAATCCATCCTTCCCCAAAAGCGTCTTTGTTTACCAACTCAGGTTCGTCTTCCAGGGCTTCGTTGACTTCAACAACCTCGCCAGAAACTGGGCATACCAAATCGCTGGCAGCCTTGGTGCTTTCTACGGCACCGAAAGTCTCGCCTGCTGTTACTTCGTCGCCCACCTCTGGGACATCTACATAAACCACGTTGCCAAGTTGTTCTTGTGCAAAATCTGTGATGCCAACAACGGCGTAGTCGCCTTCAATTTTTACATATTCGTGACTCTCCGAATAGCGGAGTCCTTCTAATATCTTTGCCATTTTGTTTATTATGTATTAAGGTAATCTATTTCTTATAGTGCTTGTCGTAGAAGCGTTTCTTCACTACCTCTCCATCGTGGAGCTTGCGGTGGATGCGAATTTGCAACGGTGTCCCGAGCTTAGCGTATGCCGCGTCTACCAAAGCCATGCACACGCTTTGTCCGGTTGAAACAGACTTATAGCCCGTCGTGACAGTGCCAATCGTCTTATCTTCGGCCACCACTTCGTATCCGTGGCGTGGAATCGCGTGTGAGGACAAAAGAATGCCAACCACTTTTTGCGAAGCGCCTTCTGTCTTTTGCTTGGCAATGGCTTCCTTGCCGATGAACTCCTCTTTGTCGAGTTTAACAAACATGCTCAAGCCCGCCATCACTGGGGTTATATCTGCTGAAAGTTCATCACCATAAAGTGGCAGTCCCAGTTCAAAACGCAGCGTGTCGCGGCAGCCAAGGCCACAAGGCTTTGCCTTTCCGCTTTCCATTAGCTTGTCCCATGCCTTTTGAATAAAGGCGTGAGAGCCATATACTTCGAAACCATCTTCGCCAGTATATCCTGTTCGGCTGACAATGATTTGTTCGCCATCTGTTTCAATAGTCTTGAACGTATAGAAAGCCAGTTCTTTGCATTCAAGACCAAGCACCTGTTCCATCACTTCTTCAGCCTCTGGTCCTTGAACGGCAATCTGCCCATAGTGTTCGCTCTGGTTGTCAATGTTCACCTGATAGTCTTTTGCATGTTGGTTCATCCAGTCAACGTCCTTGGCGATGTTGGCGGCATTGATGACGAGGAAGAAATCGTTTTCTCCCATCTTATAGACCAGCAGGTCGTCCACCGTTCCTCCATTTTCATAGAGCATCATGCCGTAGAAGATTTTCCCCACTGGGGCATCCTTCACATCGTTGGTGAAAATGTGTTGCACATACGCCTCAGCATCTTCACCGGTAATGCGAACTTCTCCCATGTGGCTGACGTCGAACACGCCGCAGGCATGGCGGACGGCATTGTGTTCGTCTTCAATACCTGTATACTGAATTGGCATTTCAAAGCCGCCGAACGGCACCATCTTGGCGCCCAGTTTCACATGTTTGTCATAAAGACAAGTTCTTTTTTCACTCATGGTTATATTATTCAGTTAGTTGCGTTTCCAACAAATGAATCAGACTTTCAGAAGAAAGGCCGCGTACTGATGTTTCAGGATGATGTGTTAAAACGGCCTCCGCTAATGCTCCCGTCTGCATAGGCACGCCTTTAAACGTTTTTCGAAATGCGGTGTCCGAATCGCCGTGTGCGAAGAAATCGCCTGTCAGGAAAACATCGGCCACACGTTCTTGCTGTGTTACGAAGTGCATTTCGATACGTCCGCATCCTTCGACGCGTCCGCTGAAGGTGATGTTTTTTTCGTTGAGGCTTTTCTTTCCATAGAGATATTCTGGATCGCGATATGTCCGTTCGATTTCCTCAATTGCCAGTATGTCTTCCGGTTTGAGTTCCCAAATCCTGTTTGTCAGCAGTCGCTCAAGTTTCGAGCGCAAGCCATATACGCCAATTTCCAGAACCTCCTTGATAAGTCCCGTTCGGCTTTTCACGCTTTTCACGCCAGCTGATTCCAGTTTTAGGCGGTCGGGCGTCAGTGCTCTTGTCATGCGGTTGTAGTTGGTGTCATAGAGCATCGTGCCGTGTACAATGTTTCTGTTTTTCAGGTGATAGAAAGCGTTTCCGCAAACTTTTGTTCCATTGGCAAGCAGGATGTCGTTGCGTCCCGACACCTTGGCTTCTACACCGATGCTTGTCAGAGCTTCGGCCACGGTGGAGGCATAATCGTTGAAAATTGGTTCAACAGCCCCTTCCGGTGTGATGAGGCTGAACATGATATTGCCTTCATCGGCATAAATGCAGCCACCACCGCTTTTGCGGCGAACCACGTCAATGCCTTCTCGTTGGCAGAATTCCAAGTCCACCTCGGCATCTGCAACTTGGTTGCGCCCCATCACCACCGTTGGCGGCAGTATCCATGCAAACAAATAATTGTCTGCTGGTAAGGCCGCAGCAACATATTCTTCTGCAGCAAGGAAAAATGGTGCCGTTTTGCCTTCTACATTAAAAGGGAAGGTGATGAGACAGGCAGGGAAAGCGCTTTTTGTTGTCACGTTTTTTAGTTGGTTGTTTGGGACAGGAACGTCATCCCTGCTCCATCAGTTAAGGGTTAGTGAAGCGCCACCGTCTTGTGGCATGGGCAGAAAGCGAAATAGAAAACAGTCGTCATTCGTCAGCGTCTGTCCGAGAGGGCAGTGTAGGGGCTCGTTAAGAGCAGCCTCACATTTCTTATGCGAAGGTGAATTGTTCTCAGTTTTTTAATAAAAGTTCGGATAGGTATATGTTTAGCTATCCACACCTTTCACTTTTGCGTGCCAAATGTAATAAAAAAAAGTATGTAGAACAAATAATACGACTTTTTTTAGTGTAGATGATATTGTAGAACACACAAAAGTCTGGAGCCAAGATTTATTTTCAGAACAAATAGCCAGCTATTTTAGTTGCTTGCAACTCCATCTCCTCTTTGCTCTGAAGGAATTTTTGGCAATCAGAAAGGGGCATTCCGGAAAATCTCCAGAATGCCCCTTTAAGTAATTCTTTTGCTAATTGTCAGGGAACAATGTGGCGCACGGAATGGATTTCGGGTTTCGCATGGCCCGTCTTAGATATCCTTGTATGCACGGCTCATTGATGAAACTGCTTGGCGCGTTCTTAATGATGTCATTAATCTGCTTGGTGATAACTGGATAGGGATATTGGCTGAAAAGCCAAATGAAACATCCGGGGCCGAGCGGGTTGTTGTAGTTGTCTTTAATGAAATTCGTTTCCAGCGTCCTCACCTCGTTTGCAAGTTTTTCTGCTTTCGGGGCAATAACGCGCCGTATGCTTTCTGGCGAGTGTCCTGCATGGATCATCCGCATGCACTTTTGGTCTAATTCCCATTGCTGGTTTTCGATGCGGTTTTTCTTCTGCATGAACTTGTATAACCTGTCATTCAAGGGGCCGCCGCTGATTCTTTGCCACACGTGGTCAACTTCAACGTTCAAGTCTCCGTTTTCCAGTACAACTGGCATGATGCTTTCCTCTCCCATATATAATTGGGCCACAACAACGGAATCGACGTTGCTGAAAAAGCTGAATCTGCCGTGAATCACTTCGCATGAGTCCAAACTGGCCGTTGTGTATCCGTCTTGTGAAGTGCGCAGATACAGCATCCGTCCATCGAGGCTTGCAACGGTTGAATTTCCGGCGATGTTGCACTGGTCAGTGCAGGATACAACTGCGAGCAAGATGGTCAGTAATATGATGCAATATGTTTTGTTCATGTCTGTAAATCCTCTGTTTTGAATCTGCGTGCAAATATACGATGTTCTTTCGGCTTATCTTCTATCGCTTCTGTTAGAAAGAATAAAATAACGTTTTGGAATATGAAGCACTCCATGCTTTCCTGCATGATAAGCCGTTTTTTGCCGGATGGGCATCCTTGGCCTTGAGCAAGCGCCCCTGGTGTAGCATTTGATTTAACCCAGAATCACATTTATTATAGAGCCCCCAATAACTTGTAGGCCTCTTTTCAATGGTGGGCGAAGCGTGTAGCCTACAAAAAATATCTTGAAAAGATATAACGTATCGGTTAATTTTGCGTAACTTTGCACTCATAAACAATATTGAGAGCCAGCATGAAACTGATTCTTTTGACGATGCCCGATTTCTTTATAGAGGAACATCAAATACTGACAGCTTTATTTGATGAGGGGCTTGAACTTTTGCATTTACGGAAACCCGACTCGGAATCTGTATATTTGGAGCGCTTGTTGACTTTGATACCTGAAACGTATAGGAAGCGAATCGTGTTGCACGACCATTTCTATCTTAAATCTGAGTACAATCTCGCGGGGATACACTTGAACAACAGGAATCCGTTGCCTCCCCAAAACTACAAAGGGCAAGTCAGTCGTTCCTGCCATTCGGCGGAGGAGGTTTTGCAATACAAAAAAAACTGTGACTATCTCTTCCTTTCGCCCATCTTCAACAGCATATCAAAAGAAGGCTATAAATCCAATTTTTCGCCAGATGAGCTCACTCTGTTGGCAAAGAAAAAGGTGATCGACAAAAAGGTCATGGCATTGGGCGGCATGAATGTCGAACATATCGCTCAGGCGAAGGACTATGGGTTTGGAGGCGTTGTGGTGTTGGGTGACCTTTGGTGTCATTTCAATCGCCATAAAACGTCTGATTTCAAGGAGCTTATCAATCATTTTCGCAAACTAAAAAAAGCGGCTGATTAAAACAAGAAATAATTTCAACATCATAAGTTTCAAAACAATGAGTACAAATTCTTACATGGTTTTCTCTGGTACCAACTCACGTTACCTTGCCGAGAAAATCTGCGCTGAGCTGAATTGTCCGCTTGGAAAGATGACAACAACCACATTCGCTGACGGCGAGTTTGAAGTATGTTACGAAGAGTCCATCCGTGGCCGTGATGTGTTCCTCGTTCAGTCAACGTTCCCCAGTTCAGACAATTTGATGGAACTTCTGCTTATGATTGATGCTGCAAAGCGTGCCTCTGCTCATCACATCTGCGCTGTTATTCCATATTTTGGTTGGGCCCGTCAAGACCGCAAGAGCAAACCGCGTGTGTCAATCGGTGCTAAACTCGTGGCCGACTTGTTGAGCGTCGCTGGCATCAACCGCTTGATGACCATTGACCTCCATGCCGACCAAGAACAGGGTTTCTTCAATGTTCCTGTTGATCATCTCTACGCATCAACGGTTATGTTGCCGTATGTCAAGAGTTTGAATTTGCCAAATCTCTGTATTGCTACTCCTGACGTTGGCGGTTCAAAGCGTGCAGCTTCTTATGCAAAGTATCTCGGATGTCCTATGGTCATGTGCAATAAGAGCCGCAAGAAAGCCAACGAAGTGGCTGAAATGCAGATCATCGGCGACGTTACTGGCATGGACGTTGTGCTCGTTGACGATATTGTTGACACGGCCGGCACCATCACAAAGGCTGCCGACCTCATCATGAGCCGTGGCGCAAAGAGCGTGCGTGCCATCGCCAGCCACTGCATCATGTCTGGCCCTGCCGATGAGCGTGTTCAGGCTTCTGCCTTGGAAGAAATGGTGTTCACCGACAGCATTCCATATCGTGGCAACTGTCCGAAGGTGAAGGAACTCTCCGTGTCTGGCATGTTGGCTGAAACCATTCGCCGCGTGATGGAAAACGAGAGCATCTCTTCTCAATATCTCATCTAATGTGTATTCTCTAAGACCTGGCAACCTTAGGTGGATACAAATAAAAAACTCGTTGTGCGTCCACACGTGTGGATGAACAACGAGTTTTTTGTTGTCTGATGTACAGTGGTCTATTATAAATAAGTAGGGTATTAATCTTTCACCATTACTTAAAAGCATTGCTAAAGCAAATCCTTAAACTCCTCAATGGCCCTTTCTGCAATTCTGACGGCGTTGTCCAAGGGAAACGGCAACTCCCCTCCCGAAGCGTTCAAATGTCCGCCGCCGTTAAAGAAAGCTTCAGCCATTTTGTTGCACGGAAAATCATCGACAGAGCGAAGCGACACGCGGATAACGTCCCTCTCAGTATCTTCCCGCAGAGAGATGCTCAATTTCATGCCTCTCACTTGCAGAGGCATGTTGACCAATCCTTCTGCATCACCTCTGATGTAATGATATTCCTTCATTTCCTCGCGTGTGATGGTAAAGATAGAGGCCTTTTGGCTTTCGTAGAATTTCAGTTTGGAGTTTAAGACGTAGCCAACAAAGCGCAGGCGGTTTTCAGAGTAGTTGTTGTTGACGTTGCGGTAAATCTTGTCCTTGTCAATGCCCTTCTGCAGCAGCTGGCCGATTATATAGTAGATTTCCGGCCTTTTTGATGCGTAGGTGAAGCTTCCCGTGTCCGTCATCATTCCCGTATAGATACATGCAGCGCCGCTTCGTGTCATTTGTTCATAGCCCCCCATCTGCCATATCAGTCGGAAAACGATTTCGCATGTTGAACATGCTTGTGGGTGAGAAATGACGAGCGAAGCCGCCTTCCTGTCGGGATTGAGGTGATGGTCGATCATGATGCGCTTGCATTTCGAATGTGCAACGGCTTCCTGCATGTTCTGAAGCCGGTCTAAGGCACAGAAGTCGAGCATGAAAATCAAGTCAGCTTCATTGATTTTGGCTTTCGCCTCCGTTTCCTTTCCGTCATAAAACATGATATCCCTGCTGCCAGGCATCCATCGCAGAAAATCGGGGAAAGCATTCGGCATTATGATTTGCGGGATTTTTCCCAAAGAACGCAGATAGTCAGCCAGTCCCAAAGACGACCCAACGGCGTCTCCGTCCGGACTCCTGTGGGCGCAAATGACGATGTGCCGGGCGTCGTGAAGCAATTTAATCAGTTCGACCACTTCATGTTGCGTGATCACTGGAGAAATCTGTATCATTTGTTTTTCGATTAAGTGGTTGGTTTGGATGGGCGTGGGGCATGTCAGTTTCCTCCCATCTGATTTTTCCTTTCAGCGTGCCGCATCCTTATCGGCTGAGCGCTTTCAACGCCTTAATCTCTTCCTCCGGATCTTCAGCTCCAAAGATGGCACTTCCGGCAACGAGAACGTCGGCCCCTGCTTTAACCAGTTTCTCGCCAGTCTTTCGGTTGACGCCGCCGTCGATTTCGATGAGGGCTTTTGAATTGTGGCTGTCAATGAGTTCGCGGAGCCTGGCCGTTTTTTCAACGCCATGCTCAATGAATTTCTGTCCGCCGAATCCGGGATTGACCGTCATCAGCATCACGAGGTCCAAGTCTTCAATGATTTCTTCCAAAAGGCAGACAGGCGTGTGCGGGTTCAGCGTGACGCCAGCCAGCATCCCCTCGTTTTTGATTTCCTGAATGGTGCGGTGCAGATGCGTGCACGCTTCGTAGTGCACATTCATGACATGCGCCCTCAAGGCCTTCACCTGTTTCAGGAATTTCTCAGGCTGCTGAATCATGAGATGAACGTCCAGCGGTTTTGTCGCAACCCGCGCCATCGCTTCCATGACAGGGAAGCCGAATGAGATATTCGGCACAAACACGCCGTCCATGACATCAAGATGATACCAGTCGGCCTCACTTTTGTTGAGCATTTCTATGTCGCGGCCGAGATTGGCAAAGTCAGCCGAAAGCAGAGAGGGAGATATTAAAGGCATATATGATTATATTTTTTGCGAGGCGCTTCGAAAATCCCGAAGCATCCCTTGTGTGTTATGTGTAAATCGTTTTTGTTCCGAGTTTGGCAGTGTGGCAGGGAGTGCGCCGCCATTGAAGTCTTCGTGCAGAAGATGTTTTTCTCTTTGTCGTTGACCACTTACCACTTATCTGCAAAGTTAATAATTTTTGGGAGACCCGCAGCCAGAACCGCCATAGAAAAATCAGAATCCGCTTTTCGCTCCACATCCAGCGTACTACAAAATCCATATATAATTTCCATCATTCGAATTAAAATTGTAATTTCGCAATTGAAAAGAAAATCTCAAAACAAATATATTCTATGTATAGAACAAAAACATGCGGAGAACTTCGCCTGTCGAATGTCAATGAAGAAGTGACCTTGGCCGGTTGGGTTCAACGAAGCCGCAAGATGGGAGGTATGACCTTTGTGGATCTTCGCGACAGATATGGCATAACCCAGTTAGTGTTTAACGAAGAAACCGACGCCGATTTGTGTGCCCAGGCCAACAAGTTGGGGCGTGAATATGTTATTCAGGTAGTTGGTCGCGTGAGCGAGCGCTATGCTAAAAACGACAAGATTCCGACAGGGGAAATTGAGATTATCGTGTCAAGCCTGACCGTTTTGAACGCATCAGACGTACCTCCGTTCACGATTGGGGAAAACACGGACGGTGGCGACGATTTGAGAATGAAATACCGTTACCTCGACCTTCGCCGTTCAAATGTACGTGCGAATTTGGAGTTGCGCCACAAGTTTTGCTTGGCCGTTCGCCATTTCCTTGACTCAAAAGGCTTCTTGGAGATAGAAACGCCAGTTCTTGTCGGGTCCACTCCCGAAGGCGCACGCGACTTCATCGTGCCTTCCCGCATGAATCCCGGTCAGTTCTACGCGCTGCCCCAGAGCCCGCAGACGCTGAAGCAGCTCTTGATGGTTGCGGGAATGGATCGCTATTTCCAGATTGTCAAGTGCTTTCGTGATGAAGACCTGCGTGCCGATCGCCAGCCGGAGTTCACGCAGATCGACTGCGAGATGTCGTTCGTTGAGCAAGACGACATCATATCTCTCTTTGAAGAGATGGCCAAACATCTCTTTAAGGAAGTCCGCGGATACGACTTGGGCGATGCCCCCTTCCTGCGCTTGCCGTGGAGCGAAGCCATGCGTCGTTTTGGTTCCGACAAGCCCGACATGCGTTTCGGCATGGAGTTTGTTGAATTGATGGACGTGCTCAAAAATACGGGAAGTTTCGGTGTTTTCAATGAAGCAGAATACATCGGCGGAATCTGTGCAGAAGGATGCGCCAGCTATACGCGCAAGCAGCTCGACCAACTGACGGATTTCGTTAAATCCCCGCAGATTGGCGCAAAGGGCCTCGTTTATGCACGTGTCAATGAAGACGGAACCATCAAGAGTTCTGTCGACAAATTCTATGAGCAGGCCACGCTCAAGGCCGTGGCCGACAAGATGTCGGCAAAACCCGGCGATTTGCTGTTGATTCTCTCTGGCGACAACGCCATGAAAACGCGCAAGCAGCTTTGCGAGTTGCGTCTGGAAATGGGTAGCCGTTTGGGACTCCGCGACAAAAACAAGTTCGCCCTGCTTTGGGTTGTCGACTTCCCCATGTTTGAATGGAGCGAAGAAGAAGGTCGCCTGATGGCCATGCACCATCCCTTCACCTCGCCGAAGCCCTGCGACATCCCCAAGCTGGACACAGATCCCGCAAGCGTCTTGGCAGATGCCTACGACATGGTTTGCAACGGCGTTGAAGTCGGCGGCGGCAGCATCAGAATTCATGATGCCGTGCTTCAGGCAAAGATTTTCAAGGTATTGGGCTTCACCCCCGAGCGTGCGCAAGAGCAGTTTGGCTTCCTGATGAATGCCTTCAAATACGGAGCACCCCCTCATGGCGGCCTCGCCTATGGTCTCGACAGATGGGTCTCATTGTTCGCTGGTCTCGACAGCATCCGCGATTGCATAGCGTTCCCCAAAAACAATTCCGGACGCGACGTCATGCTTGACGCCCCGTCGCGCGTTGACCAGAAGCAGCTCGACGAACTCTCTCTGGACATCAGACCCTTGAATAAATAATAATGGGAGAACCAACCACCACCACACACCACAGGTAATGGTGAAAGAAAAAAAGTAGGTAGTCAGAATTATTTTATATGCCGGGCGCATTATTCTTTAATTTTGACTACCTACTTATGTTTCAAGACATCATAAGCCCTCTCTAAACGTGAACAAATGAAATATGGTTATTTGAAGGTAGCCTCCGCGGTGCCGAAAATTGAAATTGCAGATTGTCATTACAACACGAGCCAGATAGAAAATTTCATGGCCAAGGCAGAAGGTCTCGGCGCAGAAATCATTGTCTTTCCCGAACTTTGCGTGACGGGCTATAGCTGCCAAGACCTTTTCCAGCAGCAGCTATTGTTGGAAAAGGCAGAAGCCTCTCTGCTCCGCCTGATGGAGTTTAGCCGCAATCTGAAAATCGTCACCATCATTGGCGTCCCCTTGTCCCACAAAGGTCGACTCTTCAACCTGGCGGCAGTTTTGCAACACGGCAAGCTCCACGGTTTTGTTCCCAAGACCTATCTGCCGAATTACAAAGAATTCTATGAGCAACGCTGGTTCTCCTCCGGCGCAGACATCCGCGAGGGCGAAACCCTCAAGTTCTGCGGCCAAAACGTTCCCATCAGCCCCCGCCTCGTCTTTTCGTTTTCCGATATGAAGTTCGGCATCGAGCTTTGTGAAGACCTCTGGGCGCCCAATCCCCCCAGCACCGCCCTGTCGCTCTCTGGCGCAGAAGTCATTTTCAATCTCAGCGCCAGCAACGAGCAGGTCGGGAAGTCGGGCTACCTCGAAGACCTCATCCGCATCCATAGCGCACAATGTATCTCCGGATACGTATATAGCGGGGCAGGGTGGGGCGAGAGCTCGCAAGACCTCGTCTATGGTGGCCGCATCTATGTGGCAGAAAACGGGCGCATGCTCAAGTGTGGCGAGCGCTTCCTGATGGACGAGCAGATGGTCATGTCGGAAATCGACGTTGAATATCTGAGAAACGAGCGCCGCGTCAACACCTCCTTCCGTGCCGCCTGCGGTGCCCTCCGGGAAACATACACCGAGATTGAACTCGAGCCCGTCGTCGCGTCAGACCGCGAGTTTGAACTCCACAGAGCCGTCAACCCGCTCCCCTTCGTCCCCCGTGGAAAAGAACTGGGCGAGCGGTGTGAAGAAATCCTCTGCATGCAGTCGGAAGGATTGTGCAAACGCATCGCCCACACCCGTGCCCAAACCGTTGTCCTCGGCATCAGCGGCGGCTTGGATTCCACGTTGGCCCTCCTCGTTTGCGTTCATGCCTTCGACCGCCTCGGGCTCGACCGTAGAGGCATCATCGGAATCACCATGCCCGGCTTCGGCACCACCGACCGCACCTACACAAACGCCGTCAACCTCATGAAGAGCCTGGGCGTGACCATCCGCGAAATCAGCATCGCCGAAGCATGTAAGCAACATTTCAAAGACCTGGGCCACGACATCAGCAACCACAACGTCGTCTATGAAAACGGGCAGGCCCGTGAGCGCACCCAAATTCTCATGGATGCAGCCAACCAGATGAACGGCCTCGTCGTTGGCACGGGCGATCTGAGCGAACTCGCGCTCGGATGGGCCACCTACAACGGCGACCACATGAGTATGTACGGCGTCAACGCCAGCATCCCCAAAACCCTCGTCAGGCATCTCGTTGAATGGGTGGCGATGAACGTCGTCGACGAATACAGCCGCGAAACCCTCCTCGACATCATCGACACGCCAATCAGTCCCGAACTCATCCCCGCCGATGAGCAAGGCCAGATCACGCAGAAAACAGAAGACCTCGTTGGCCCCTACGAGCTCCACGACTTCTTCCTCTATCAGGTCCTCCGAAACGGCTTCCGTCCCTCAAAAATCTTCTTCCTGGCGAAAAAGGCATTTAGCCACACCGACGGCCAGACGGGAGAATATTCAGACGATGTCATAAAACATTGGCTCAAAACATTTTTTAGGCGTTTCTTCGCGCAGCAGTTTAAGCGTAGTTGCCTCCCCGACGGCCCCAAAGTGGGGAGCTGCTGCCTGAGTCCGCGAGGCGACTGGCGCATGCCGAGCGACGCTTCGTCGAGAGAATGGATGGACGAGTGCGAGAATCTGTAGCCACTGCGCGTTTTTTTTGAGCCAAATAACATGGCGGCGAAGCATGCGCACATGATAAACGTACAAAGTGCGAAAAGGAGCGCCCTGAAAGGTAGGGTGTTCAAAATCCAGAAAAAATCCCGCACGATTTTTGACCAAATAAA
>ENA-OYEF01000103-OYEF01000103.1-human-gut-metagenome-genome-assembly--contig:-NODE-103-length-17705-cov-5.059093_pt1 | contig 17705 bp, 16 predicted proteins | sample MGYA00243552_ERZ652909 | MGnify/ENA primary metagenome ERZ652909 (study PRJEB26926, sample SAMN06164806) | human gut metagenome | biome: ENVO:00009003; feature: ENVO:2100002; material: ENVO:00002003...
TGGGCTCGGAGATGTGTATAAGAGACAGCATATAGATGATTGTGAGCAAGCTCCCAACATCTATATGGGTTGCAGATGCTGCATGGCTCATTTTTTAAAAGTTGAAATACAAAAATGGGTTATAGCTTGCGTTGACAAGGTAGGCGGTGGAAAGCAACATCAGAATCGCCATCAAAATGACGCTTCCGTAATTGCCGACAGCCGGAACTTTGTCTGCGAGCTTAACAGCCAGCTTCTTTGGCAGATCCGTAGAACCGATGATCGCAATGATGAATAACAATCCGAAGTTCACAAGGATATATATGGTATAACTGTCGTAGAAGCTACTGCCAAAGCGGAACATCCGTCCCATATAGGAGAATGCCTGTGCGATCGTTGATGTATCAAAGAGTACCCATCCAAGCATGACGAGGACGATCGCATAAACACGTTTTATAATAGAAGGAATCTTTGTAAAGATATCCTGCTTTCCTACTTTTGTCAGAGCAGTTGTAACCAGCTTTTCTATAATGATCAGAACACCGTACAGAGAACCCCACAGAATGAAGTTCCAGCTTGCACCATGCCAGACACCGGTTAAGAACCAGACAACTGCGGTGTTGAATATCGTACGGGCAAGTCCCTTGCGGCTTCCGCCGAGAGGAAAATATACATAGCTCTTGAACCAGCCGGAGAGGGTCATATGCCATCTGCGCCAGAATTCACTGATACTCTTCGACATATACGGATAATTGAAATTTTCCGGGAAATGGAAACCGAGCATCTTACCCAGACCGATCGCCATATCAGAATAACCGGAAAAATCAAAATAGATCTGTAAGGTATAAGCGGCAATACCAAGCCATGCGGTTGCAACCGGAAGCTCGGATAAGTCCATAGCTTTGACATTTGTCCAGACAACACCGATATTATTTGCGATCAGAACCTTCTTGCCAAGACCGACCGCGAAGCGGAGAATACCATCCCAGATCAGGTCGATGTCGATCACACGTTCATTCAGCTCGGCAGCTACATCTTCATAACGAACGATCGGACCTGCTACGATCTGTGGGAACAGCGTGACAAAGGCTGCAAAGGTGATCGGATTCTTCTGAACAGAGATGTTCTTCCGGTACAGGTCGATCGTATATGACATGGACTGGAAGGTAAAGAAGCTGATACCGATCGGAAGCAGAGAGGTCGGTGAACCATAGTGCGTTCCGAATATGTTATTAATATTTTCTATGATGAAATTGCTGTATTTGAAAAAGCCAAGCAAGGACAGATTCATGACCATCGATACGATCAGTGCAAGCTTTCGAAGTGCCTGACGGTCGCCTGCCTTATAAATGACCAGACCTGCAAAATAATCGATCATTGTCGATGCGATCAGTACAAATACATAGATTGGTTCGCCCCATGCGTAGAAGAACAGTCCGCTGATCAGGATGAACAGGTTCCGTAACTGCTTCGGGACAATATAATAGATAACCAGTGTAACCGGTAAAAATATATATAAAAATGTCAAACTGGAAAAGACCATGTGATACCCCAACTAACTTCATTATTATGTCGACTTCTGTCGCCGTAACAATTATAAAGTTAACGTATGGTAGTGTCAATCAGATTAAATATTAAATATTTGTGAGAAACCGGCTAAGAAACGGGAAAATATATAGATTGTGTGTATAGTTACAATATCGGCAGGCATATACAGATATACAGCAGTATTAAGACTACCAATATAGGATTTTAAGGAGATGAGAAAAAATCAGCCCATGTGAAACCATGTGACTATATAAAAGAACTGCCTTACTTAGACTCGCTGTGGTTTCTATGATCTGCATATACGTGATTCGCAAATGTTCCTGTGCCAACTCGCCTTTCAGGCTCAGACAGGCACCCACATTTGCTCGTATATGCATCTCATTACGAAATCCTCACTAATGTCTTAGTAAGGCAGTTCTTTTATATAGATTGTATAGTTTCACATGGGTGTCCTTCTATTGGATAGCATCCTTCATGCTTGCGACATAGTCTTTGATGTAAGGAACGCAGTCCCTGCCATATTTGGCGCAGAGCTTGACGATGGCAGAGCCGACGATCACACCGTCAGCATGAGCAGCCATTTCCTTTGCCTGCTCCGGTGTAGAGATTCCGAAGCCGATCGCACACGGAGTATCCGTTGCGGCTTTGACCAGCTTGGTCATAGCACCGATATCGGTCGTGATCTTGCTTCTTGTTCCGGTAACACCGAGAGAAGAAACACAGTAGATAAATCCATTTGCTTCCTTTGCGATCATGCTGATACGGTCGTGAGAGGTTGGTGCGATCATGGATACCAGATCCAGATCATACTTCTTACAGATACCGTCGAACTCATCCTTTTCCTCATAAGGGATATCCGGCAGGATCAGTCCGTCAATGCCGATCTCCTTACAAATGCTGATAAATTTTTCAGAGCCGTAAGAGAAGACAACATTTGCATAAGTCATAAATACCATAGGGATGGTGACTGTCTTACGGAGCTTTCTTACAAGGTCAAATACATCATTTGTCGTAACATGGTTTGCAAGTGCACGGATATTTGCACCCTGGATAACAGGCCCTTCTGCGGTTGGATCTGAGAATGGGATACCAAGCTCGATCAGGTCTGCACCTGCTTCTACCATGGCATATACGATCTGTTCTGTTGTTTCAAGATCAGGGTCACCACATGTAACAAATGGGATGAACGCCTTTCCGTTTTTGAATGCATTTTTAATATTACTCATAGAGATCCTCCCCTCTGTATCTGGCGATGGCGGCAACGTCTTTATCGCCTCGTCCTGAAATGTTAATGACCATGATCTGGTCTTTGTCCATCTGTGGTGCAAGCTTCATTGCATAGGCAACCGCATGAGCACTTTCGATCGCCGGGATAACACCCTCGATTTTGGACAGATATTCAAATGCATCAACAGCTTCGTCATCTGTAACAGCGACATATTCTGCTCTGCCGATGTCATGCAGGTATGCATGTTCCGGCCCGATTCCCGGATAGTCAAGACCTGCTGAAATAGAATAAACCGGTGCGATCTGTCCGAATTCATCCTGACAGAAGTAGGACTTCATACCATGGAAGATACCCAGTCTTCCGGTATTGATCGTTGCGGCTGTCTCAAATGTATCAATTCCACGTCCGGCTGCTTCACATCCGATCAGGCGAACGCTCTTATCCGGAATAAAGTTATAGAATGCGCCGATCGCATTGGAACCGCCGCCGACACAGGCGAGAACGGCATCCGGCAGTCTGCCTTCCTTCTCCATAAGCTGTTCCTTGATCTCCTTGCTGATAACAGCCTGAAAATCACGAACCATCTCAGGGAAAGGATAAGGTCCCATAACAGAACCCAGAACATAATGAGTATCATCGATTCTGGAAGTCCATTCACGGAAGGTTTCGGAAACGGCATCCTTTAATGTACCTGTACCGGTTTCTACCGGGTGAACCTTTGCTCCTAATAATTTCATACGGTAGACATTTAAAGCCTGACGGATGGTGTCTTCCTTGCCCATGAAGATTTCACATTCCATACCCATCATGGCAGCAACTGTAGCAGTTGCAACACCATGCTGACCGGCGCCTGTCTCGGCGATAACTCTTGTCTTACCCATTCGTTTTGCAAGGAGCATCTGACCGATAACATTGTTGATCTTATGTGCTCCAGTATGGTTTAAGTCCTCGCGCTTCAGGTAGATCTTTGCACCGCCGAGATCCTCTGTCATTCTCTTGGCATAGTACAGACGGCTAGGTCTGCCGGCGTATTCATTTAACAGTTCTGTCAGCTCCCGGTTGAATTCCGGGTCATCTTTGTATTTCTTATATGCTTCTTCAAGCTCAAGCATGGCGTTCATCAGTGTTTCCGGTATGTACTGTCCGCCATGGATTCCAAAACGTCCTTTTGACATATATGTTTCCTCCTGTATGTGTTGTTTCTATATTATAAATATCATTAATGCTTTCAAATAAAGTTCGTTGTTCCTGCAGAAACAGGATCCGGTTCTATCCTATAGCTTCACCCCGTAACCATGCAAATGCGGCTTTCTTATCAGGGCTTCGCATAAAGGTTTCTCCGATCAATACTGCATCTGTGCCATTTCCCTTTAAACGGTCAATGTCCTCCGGTGTGCGGATGCCGCTTTCGGATACATAGACGACCGGTTTACCATTTATCGAATCCGGGATCAATGTCCGAAGTCTTACACTGTTCATGATGTCAACGGTAAAGGTCTTCAGATCGCGGTTATTTACACCGATAATGTCTGCGCCGATCGCGATCGCCCGTCTGACTTCTTTTTCGTCATGTGCTTCTACCAGAACGGACAGCCCGAGGCTTGTTGCAAGCTCGTAATAGCTTTTGAGCTGCTCGTCGGTAAGGATCGCACAGATCAGAAGGATCGCAGAGGCACCGATCACCTTTGCTTCATAGATCATATAAGGATCGACGGTGAAATCCTTCCGCAGGATCGGAGTGGATATTGATTCATGGATCGCTGTCAGATATTCGTTGCTTCCCTGAAAATAAAAAGGTTCGGTCAGCACGGATATGGCGGATGCACCGGCGGCTTCATATTCTTTCGCAATCTCGATATATGGGAAATCCGGTGCAATCAGTCCTTTGGAAGGGGAAGCCTTTTTTACTTCGCAGATAAAGGAGATTCCCGGCTTTGCCAGATTGTCACGGAAAGGAAAAACGGTATAAGGTTTTGTTCCGTTCTCTGTTTCCTTTTCTACGATTGCAAGAGCTTTTGCCTTCATTTCTTCAAATGAGATCTGCTCTTTGCATTTGGCAATCCGTTCTTTTGTTTTTGCTGCTATTTCATCTAAGATCATATATATTCCTCCATAGCGGTCCGGAGATTAAAGGTTCCGGGTCGGTTATGTGTTTTGCTTTTACAAATAATTAAGCGTTTGTTGCTGCTATAAAGTCTTCCAGCTTCTTCAGACCGCTGCCATTTGCCAGAATATCGGCTGCAAGGGCGAAGCCTTCTTCAAGTGAGATTTGGTTTGTGATATGCAAAGCTGCACCGGCATTTAAGATAACGGCTGTACGTTTGCCATCTGTGATCTTGCCGGATAAGATATCCTTTGTGATCTGTGCATTTTCTTCCGGTGTGCCACCGACCAGTTCGGCTTTGTCACAGAGGGTGAAGCCGTATGCGGTTGGGTCTAAGGTATAGGTGTTAAATGTGCCATCGTTGAATTCACATACAGTTGTTGTTGTAACCGCTGAGATCTCATCCAGACCGTCATTTCCATGAACGACCATACCACGTTTTACACCGAGGTTGCTGAGTACTTTTGCAAGCGGTTCAACGAGGGAGGCATCATAGACACCAAGTAACTGTAGATTTGCTTTTGCCGGATTTGCAAGAGGTCCTAAGATATTGAATACTGTAGGAATCTTGATCTCTTTTCTTGGAGCGCCGACAAATCGCATTGCTGTGTGATATTTCTGTGCAAATAAGAAGCAGGTACCAAGATCCTTCAGACAGGCTTCGCTGACTTTACAGTCTGCTGCGATGTTGACGCCAAGGGCTTCTAGGCAGTCGGCTGTTCCGCATTTGCTGGATGCTGCACGGTTGCCATGCTTTGCCACCTTACCACCGCCTGCGGCTGTTACTAATGAGGAAACAGTTGAGATGTTAAAGGTTCCTGCGCAGTCTCCACCGGTTCCTACGATGTCGATCTCCTCATCGACATCCGGTGTAAATTCACCACAGTGTTTTCTCATGATCTCAGCAAATGCTGTGATCTCATCGATCGTTTCACCTTTAATATGAAGTGCTGTTAAGAAGCTTCCAATCTGTGCCTGTGTTGCTTCTCCACTCATAATTTCATCCATAACGGCCGCAGCCATTTCTTTATCTAAATTTTCGCCTTTAACTATTTTAGCAATTGCTTCTGTAATCATATTGAAATTCTCCTTGATATTATCTTTTAATAAGACATTTGCAGGTTCTGTATAGAATTGTTATGATTAAACATTTTGACTTACCAAGACAGGGACATTTGAGTCCGCCGGTACTTGATGGTGCATTAGCAGCATCTTAGTACCGCTGCAGGGGTAACTGAGACCTTAGCGAGGCTTAAGCCGAGGTTAGTTCGAAGTTACACAGAGTGGAAATGAGCGGAAGCGTTCCCTGGTTGGTAATGGCAAAAATGTTTAATCTAAGTAGTGTATTGTAACCTGCAAATGTCTGGTTATGCCTCTAAAAAGTTTCGTAAGATGATCGTTCCTTTTGGTGTCAGAATCGATTCCGGATGGAACTGGACACCATATATTTCATAATCCTTGTGTTTGACTGCCATGATCTCATCATCGTCGGTTCGGGCAATAACGGTAAGAACATCCGGGAAGTTTTCTTCGGAAGCGGCAAGAGAATGATATCTGGCAACCTCGATCCGTTTCTGAAGTCCCTTGAACAGTTTGCAGTTGATGTCGACATTTGCAACGGACATTTTGCCATGCATCAGCTTTTTGGCGTATGTGATCGTTGCACCGTAGGTTTCACAGATTGCCTGATGTCCGAGACAGACACCAAGGATCGGAACCTTGCCGGCAAAATAGGAGATGGCTTCTTCACAGATACCTGCATCGGAAGGCCTTCCGGGACCCGGTGAAATGATGATCTTATCCGGATTCATTGCTTCAATCTCCTGACAGGTATATTCGTCATTTCGTATCACCTTGATGTCAGGATTGATCTTTCCTACAAGCTGATACAGATTGTAGGAAAAGCTGTCATAATTATCGATCAGTAATATCATGCTTCGTCACCTCGTATTTTCTGAGAATTAATCAATGCGTCCGTTACGGCTTTTGCTTTGTTGATGCATTCCTGGAATTCATTTGCCGGTACACTGTCGGCTACAATGCCGGCACCGGAACGGACAAATACTTTATTTCCTTTGCGGTATGCGATTCGGATCGCGATGCAGGTATCCAGATTTCCTGAGAAATCGATATAACCGATCGCGCCGCCGTAAATACCTCGTTTGTTATTTTCAAGCTCGTTGATGATCTCACATGCCCGGATCTTCGGTGCACCGGATAAGGTTCCGGCCGGAAGAACCGCATCGACAGCGGAGATCGCATCCAGATCCTCACGGAGTGTTCCGCGTACGGTAGAGCCGATATGCATAACGTGTGAATAACGCTGGATGGACATATATCGTTCGACTTCGACCGTTCCAAACTGACTGACCTTTCCGAGATCATTTCTTCCGAGATCCACTAACATATTGTGTTCTGCAAGTTCCTTTTCATCTGCCATCAGGCTCTTTTCCAGTTCCAGATCTTCGACCTTTGTTTTTCCCCTTGGTCTTGTGCCTGCCAGAGGAAATGTGTGGAGAACGCCATCCTCTACCTTGACCAGAGTTTCAGGGGAAGCCCCGGCAACCTCGATCGTGTCACCGTCAAAGTAGAACATGTAAGGAGATGGGTTTGTGCTTCGGAGCAGCCGGTAGGTATCGAACAGGCTTCCTTCCATTTCGGCTTCCAGTCGGTTGGAAAGCACGACCTGGAAAATATCTCCTTCATATATATAGTGCTTTGCCTTTTCTACCATCCGGCAGTAGGCTTCTTTGTCAAATAATGGTTTGAATTCTGTCTTAAGAACAGGAGCAGGAATATCGGCTTCTGCGCCATGGAGAATGAGTTCTTTCATTTCTTTGATATCCTGTAAGGCTTTCTGATATCCTTCTTCGATATTTGCTGTGCCGGCATTTGCGATCAGGATCAGCTTGGATCTTACATTGTCAAATGCGATCACCTTGTCAAATAACATCAGGTCGACATCCTGAAATCCTTCCTCGTCCTTTGCATCAAGCACCAGCTTCTTTTCACTGTATTTCAGATAGTCATAAGAGAAATATCCAACCAGTCCGCCGGTGAAAGTAGGGAAGCCTTCGATCTTAGGGCTCTTATAATCTTTTAAAACCTCACGGATGAAGATTTCCGGATGGATGCCGGAGGTCTCTTTGATGACTGCTCCGTTCTCATCCTTTAATGTCAGGGTTCCGTTCATACAGATGATATCCAGTTTTGGACTGTATCCAAGGAAAGTGTATCTTCCCCAGAGCTCTTGATTCTCCACGCTTTCCAGAATGTAGTAATGCTCATTTTCCGCTTTTAGTTTCTTTAGCAGATTGATCGGAGTGATGATATCGGAGAGCATCTCATAACAGACCGGAACCATGTGGTATCCCTGTTCGGCGTATTCTTTTGCTTCGCTAAGTGTTGGTCGTATCATATGTTTCACCTCGTTCATAAATAATAGTTTAATAAGTTGTTTGAAATTGTTGATGTATGGTGAGGTGCGCTTTGCCTAAGTTGCTTTTTATAAAAAGAAAAAGCACCATCAGAAGATTGCATAAAAAAATCTCATCCAAAAGCAAAACGCTTATAGGACAAGATACAAATACAACACTCCTGCGGTGCCACCTATATTCATCAAAATCTGATGCACTCAACCATATACTAACATATATGTACTTTCTATAACGGGAAGTCTCCGTCGCCCCTACTAGATTCGCTCGTTCGGTTTGCCCTCGCAAGTCCATTCACTTAAGAAATCATCACTGCAATCTCACCACCTGCAGTTCTCTGGACATGTTGTTCATAAGCTACTCTTCTTGCTCATTGGTTTGTTTTATTGTATTCATATTGCACCGGTATGATATATTTGTCAAGAACTAATTTTATAATTGTTCAAAAAAAGGTACAATTATTTCGATGGAAAACCTTGTTTATTCGTTAAAAATCACTATAATAAAAGTAAGATGACTCGCTATGCGCAAGTATAGCTTTTAATACTGAAAATATACGGAACGTGTATGTAATGCATGATATATGATTCGTATAAATAATCAATGGAGGACTATAATCGTGGAAGAACGTAAAAATTTTGGTTTCGGTGTATTGATCGATATTTTGAAGAAAAATCCAAAAACAATTGTTTTGACTGAAGGTACTGATCCCCGTATTCTGGAAGCATCTTCAAGACTTCTTGCAAGTAACTTCCTGCATCCGATTCTTGTAGGAGATCCTGATAAGATTTATGAAGTTGCAGAGGAAAGCGGTTTTAATATAAGAGGTTCCGAGATCATTAATCCAAGGAATTTTGATCGTATGGATGAGATGGTTGAGATGTTCTGTGAACTCAGAAAGAGCAAGGGTGTGACACCGGAGCAGGCAAGAGAGATCCTGTATCAGAACAACTACTTTGGTACGATGCTTGTTAAGATGGGAATTGCAGATTCGCTTCTCGGTGGTGCTACATATTCAACTGCAGATACAGTAAGACCTGCTTTACAGCTGATCAAGACAAGACCGGGCAACACACTGGTTTCATCCTGCTTCATTCTGGTACGTCCGTTTGCAACAGGTGGTAATGAAGTGTTCGCTATGGGTGACTGTGGTATCAACATCAAGCCAAATGAAGATGAGCTGGTTGAGATCGCAGAGGAGACGGTTCGTTGTGCAAGAATCTTCGGTGTAGATCCAAAGGTTGCATTCTTAAGCTATTCAACCTATGGCTCTGGTAAGGGCGAAGATGTGGATAAGATGAGAAATGCAGCAAGAAAGACAAAGGAGCGTAACCCTGATCTTCCGATCTCAGGTGAGATTCAGTTCGATGCAGCCGTATCACCTAGAGTTGCAAAGAAGAAATGTCCACAGTCAGAGGTTGCAGGAAATGCAAATACCTTTATCTTCCCTGATATCAATGCAGGAAATATCGGTTATAAGATTGCACAGAGAATGGGTAACTTCTCAGCATATGGCCCGATCCTGTTAGGACTTAATTCTCCTATCAACGATCTGTCCAGAGGATGTACAGCAGATGAGGTTTATTCTATGGCGATCATCACAGCAGCATTAGCAGATAATAAAGATGCATAAATTGTAGATAGATAAAAGCCGGACACTATCTTTGGTTTAAAGAGATAGTGTCCGGCTTTTGTCTATTGTCTAAAGATGATTATTCTATTTGCAGGAATTCTGCGGCTGTTAATATTTGTGGCTTTTGAAGTCCTGATTCTGCTGATTTTTCATTGCAAGAAAGTGTGATTTTTCTTGAAATAAATGGGTAAATGGTTTACCATAATATCATGAGTATTTAGTATGGGATTGTAGCGTTTTTTTAGCGTGAAGGGCGAACAAATGACGCCTGTGAGACAGAAAAATTGGGACAGCATATTTGTGGGTGTCAGAATGGAGATTTGAATGAGTTTCGTATATTCATTGTTTTTGCAGAGAACCGGAGAGGAACTTTCACAATTTGATAACAGAATTTCTAACATGCTTCCAGTGGCAGCCGGTCTGGTTTTTTTTGATATGCGAAACTATCGTAATGATAATGGGGAATTTAATGTTTATATAGAGTGGAATGAGGAATTGAATTCCATCCTGAATGACAGACTGCCTTCGGGTGGTTATTTTATAAAGGCAACAGGAAAACAGGCAAGACAGTTGGAAGAAAAAACAGGTGGAATTCCTGTTTATATGAAGTTGATCGCACATGAGGGCAGGCTGTATCCGTATCGCACATATGTGATGTGGAATGGCAGGCCTTTTAGTGTGGAATTTAACGGAAATATATTAATCCCGGTTGATTATAAGAAGAAAGCAGAGAACGTGAGGATACAGGGTTCGCAGAATGGCGGTAAAGGAAATCGTACGGATGTATCTGGAAGCCAGATGAGCAGTCAACGAAGCTTATTCGGTACAAGCCAGAGCAAAATATTAGCAGGCAGTCAACATGGAACTTTTGTTGGTAGTGAACGTGAATTCTGGACAAGCAGTAATCGACCTTGGATGTATGAGTGGGAATATGAGAATGGTAGCCAGAGAAGTCTATTCGGTGGTAGTCAGAGAAGTCTGTTTAGTACAAGTCAACGTGGAAATTTCTTTGGAAGTCAAAGCAGACTTTTTGGCACAAGTCAGCAGAGTTTTCTTTTTGGCAGCCAGCGAGGATTTTTGACAGGCAGTAATCGAAGCTTCTTTTTTGGAAGCCAAAATGGCTTTTCTTTTGGCAGCAACCGAGGCTATCTGACGGGCAGCAATCGTGAATTCTGGACAAGCAGTAATCGACCTTGGATGTATGAGTGGGAATACGAGAATGGCAGCCAGTGTGGATTTTTAGCAGACAGCCGGTACACACCGACATTTTATCAGGTAACAGATGGCGGGGCAGATGATTATGACATTCCACATTGGTATTATATGCCGCCGGAATGGCAGCTTATAAACCGGTCAAAACGACCATGCAGCAGAAAAGGCGGAAACAGCACATTTGGCTATGGGCTGGATTTAATATAGAGCGGAAGCGTCCCTTGGCTGAGAAGGTCAAGAGCCTGCAGCTAATCAATATTTAGTCGATTTTCAATTATCTTGAAAGGACAACATATGGACGGATTTCATTCCTTATGGTCAAAACCATATATGGCGGGAAAACAAGCGGAAGAATATTGGATGCAGGACTATGAAGTCCTTACGATGATTCTTTCGGCATTGATGTGGAGAAAACACAATGGGGGGATCCGTTTGTGTGCGGATGAAGAGGCAAGAGCATTTATCGAGAAGCTGGGACTTGCGCACATCTGGAATCTCGGAATCGAGGAAATTACAGTGCCGGAAGCGGTACCGGAAAAGGTGTTCTGGGCAGCCGGCAAATTATATTCATTGAAAAAAATGCAGATGCCTGCGGTCATGGTGGATCTGGATCTGATCATCTGGAAGGATATACGGAATATTATAAAAGATACGGATATCTGTGCAATACACAGAGAAGGGATATTCCCTGATGTGTATCCGGGAAAAGAGTTTTTCCATATGAAGCCGGAGTATCGGTTTGACCCGGACTGGAGCTTTGAGGTTCTTCCGGTCAATACCTGTATGTTATATATCGCGGATGAAACGTTTAAGAATTATTATGTTGACAGTTCGATCACATTTATGGAGAATTGTCTGGAGACAGAGGAGAATCTCTGCCATATGGTATTTGCGGAACAGCGGCTTCTTGCGATGTGCGCAGAGAAGCAGGGAAAGCAGATATCATCTTTTTTTCCCGGTTCGGCACAGATCGAGAACCAGGATATCTTCACACATTTATGGGGCTATAAGAACATTCTGAAATTCAATTATAAAGAAAGGGAAGCTTTTAACCGTAAAATGTATGATCGCATCGTCCGGGAATTTCCGGAAGAAGAGATGACACTCAAGCAGCTTCCGATATCAGGACTATAGGGAGAATGGTATGAAACTTTTACGCAAAATACCAAAGGAAATATACATATATATCGCATGGGGCATACTCGTAGGGGCAGTGAACTTAGGGTCTGCCTGGTTTTTTATGTACAAATGCGGGATAAATGAGATCTATGCCAATTATATGTCGTGGATTTTGTACAACTATGTGTCATTTGCGACAAACCGCAAATCTGTATTCCACACAAAGGCAGCCACGGTAAAGGCATATTTTATCGAACTGGCATTATTCTATCTGAGCCGGGTATCTACACTTCTGATCGAAACGGGAATTATCTTTGCGCTTGTCACCGGACTGAAATGGAATGCGATGGGCGTTAAGGTGTTTACATCGATCCTTGTGATCTTTTTGAATTATTTCATCAGTAAGAAATTTATCTTTTCCATTCAATACGAAAAGAAAAATAGCGGAGAAATGTTGTCGGAAGACGAAGTATGCCGCGAAATCGTGAGATAATTAATAAAAACTTTACAAGATTTATTTCCATATTTTTGTAAAATGTAGTACAATATCGGCGTAACCATGCATTCTGTGCAGTATGTGTGGTTTATACATAAGCTGACAAAGTAAATTTTTATAGAATTTAACAATGCAGGATTTCTTCTATATCTTTCACAGATAATCTGGATGGTATAGATATGGAAGAAAATGGAAATCATACTTTATATTAAGGAGAATTATTGAATATGAGTAGAAGAGTAGTGATTACAGGAATGGGAGCGGTTACTCCACTTGGCTTGAATGTGGATGAGTTCTGGAACGGCTTAAAAGAAGGCAGACATGGTTTTGGACCGATTACACAGTTTGATGCATCAGAATATAAGTGCAAGGTTGTAGGTGAAGTAAAAGGATTTGTAGCAAAAGATTATATTGATCCAAAGGCTGCAAGAAGAATGGCAAGATTTTCACAGTTCGCGGTTGCAGCAGCAAAGGAAGCAGTTGCAGATGCAAAGCTTGACATGACAGCAGAAGATCCATACATGGTTGGAACCTGTGTTGGTTCCGGTGTAGGAAGTCTTCAGGAACTTGAAAGTGCATATGAGAAGATCATGACAAAGGGACCGAATCGTGTAAGCCCATTTACAGTACCTATGATGATCAGCAATATCGCAGCAGGTAATATTGCGATTCAGCTTGGCTGCAAGGGAAAGAGTATTGATGTTGTTACAGCATGTGCATCCGGTACAAACAGTATCGGTGAAGCATTCCGTACAATTCAGTATGGAGATGCAGATGTAATGATCGCCGGTGGTACAGAAGCAGCAGTTTCACCGATCGGTATCTCGACATTTCATGCATTAACAGCGTTGTCATCATCTGATAATCCGGACAGATGCTCAATTCCATTTGATAAAGAGAGAGATGGTTTCGTTCTTGGTGAAGGTTCCGGCATCGTTATTCTTGAGGAACTGGAACATGCTAAGAAGCGTGGCGCAAAGATTTATGCAGAAATCAGCGGATACGGATGCTCCAGTGATGCATTCCATATCACAGCACCGGAAGATTCAGGCGAGAGCCCTGCAAAAGCTATGTTAAATGCTGTAAAAGATGCAGGCGTATCCCCGGAGGATGTTGCATATATCAATGCACACGGAACCAGTACACATTTAAACGATCTGGTTGAGACCAGAGCGATCAAGAAAGCATTTGGCGATCATGCAAAGGACATCAAGATTAATTCTACAAAGTCTATGACAGGACATCTTCTTGGCGCAGCAGGTGCGATCGAATGTATCGTTACAGCAAAGACGATCGAGGAAGGCTATATCCACAGAACCCGTGGCCTTCATGAGAGTGAAGAAGAATTGGATCTTGATTATTGTAAAGAGCCATATGAGCAGGAGGTTGACTGTGCGATCAGCAATTCTCTTGGATTTGGCGGACATAATGCATGTATTCTTTTACAGAAATATAAGGAGCAGTAAAAAGAAATGTTATTTATAAAGAAAAAGGCAAAAGAAGCCGAGATGAAAAAAATGAAGGCTGTCGAAGCAGAACAGCCAAAACCGGAGACTGTAAAATGTCCGAAATGTGGAGCTGAGCTTGATAAGCAGAGAGTTGTAAAGGCAAAATATATCTGTTATGAATGTGGTTCTTATTTCCGTGTTAAGACAAAGAACCGTATTAAGATGGTAACAGATCCAAAGTCATTTGAACCATGGTTTGAAGATATGCCGATGTCAAATCCGTTAAATACAGCCGGATATGAGGATAAGGTTAAGGCTGCGCAGGAAAAGACAGGACTGAAAGAAGCGGTTACAGTCGGTAAGGCTCTGATTAATGGTGAGCCGGCAATGATCGGTATCTGTGATGCCAGATTCCTGATGAGCAGTATGGGCTATGTTGTTGGTGAGAAGATTGCCAGAGCGGTTGAGCGTGCGACAGAAGAAAAGCTTCCTGTATTCATGTTCTGTTGTTCCGGTGGTGCCAGAATGCAGGAGGGTATCATTTCCCTGATGCAGATGGCAAAAACCTCCGCAGCATTGAAGAAACATTCGGAAGCCGGATTGTTATATGTATCGATCCTTACAGATCCTACAACCGGTGGTGTAACAGCCAGCTTTGCAATGCTTGGCGATATCATCTTAGGTGAGCCTGGTGCTCTGGTTGGATTTGCAGGCCCTCGTGTTATCAAGCAGACGATCGGACAGGATCTTCCGGAAGGCTTCCAGCGTTCAGAGTTCCTGGTAGAGCATGGTATTATTGATGGTATTATCACCAGAGATAAGATGAAGGATACCATGTATCAGTTGATCGTTACGCATAAACAGAGAACCGGTTATGCAAACTTCGATAAGGAAGAAGATGAGAAGTTTGATATCAGCGAGATCTTAAAGGAGAGATTGACTTCTGTTGAGAATAAGACTCCTTGGGAGAAAATTCGTGGTACAAGACAGATGACTCGTCCTTGCGCACTTGATTATATTGATTATATCTGTGATGATTTCCATGAGATCCATGGAGACAGAACAATGAATGATGATAAAGCAATCGTTGGTGGTATCGGTCATATCGATGGACAGCCTGTAACCGTGATCGCACAGGTAAAGGGTTCCAGCATGACAGAGTGTATGGAGCGTAACTTCGGTATGCCGCTTCCGGATGGATACCGTAAGGCTCTTCGTCTGATGAAACAGGCAGAGAAGTTCAACCGTCCTATCATCACATTTGTAAATACACCTGGTGCATTCTGTGGACTGGAAGCAGAGGAACGTGGTATGGGTGAAGCAATCGCAAGAAACCTTTACGAGATGTCAGCCCTTAAAGTTCCTGTACTTTGTATCCTGATCGGTGAAGGCGGTAGTGGTGGAGCACTTGCTATGGCAGTTGGTAATGAAGTATGGATGCTTGAAAATGCAGTATATTCCATTCTTTCACCGGAAGGCTATGCATCAATTCTCTGGAAGGACAGCAATCGTGCAGAGGAGGCGGCAGAGGTTATGCAGCTTACCGCACAGGATCTTTCAAGACTTGGTGTGATCGAGAAGGTTATTCCTGAGTATGGCGGAGCAGATAAAGAATCTGTCCCATATATCGGTAAATTCATTAAAATGAATGCCAAGGAATTCCTGAAGAAATTCGATGGAATGAGCGGCGAGGAGATTGCTGCTGCAAGATATAAGAGATTCCGTGAGATGTAGATAAAATAAAAAACAGGGATGTAACGTTGAGGGTATCATAATGATTATGATGCCCTCGATGTAACATCCCTGTTTTTATATAAATCCTAGATCAATGACTCGTACAGCTTGGTGATATCCTCAACGCTTGTCTCCTTTGGATTGCCTGGGCGGCATGCATCATCATATGCAGACTGAGCAAGGAAAGGAATATCCTCCGGTTTTACGATATCTTTTAAGTCGGCTGGAATTCCGGCTGTTGTAGGTACAGCGAAGATAGGTACGGATTTATTCCTGGTAGGAGCAACGCCCTCAAGACTTCTGATATCAGCAAAATCCGGATTTGCGATCACGATACCAACGCCCTTTGCTGTGTCCATGGATGATTCGCCACCGATCGCAATGATGTAATCAGCTTCAGCAGCCTTAAAAGCAGCAACACCTGACTGAACATTCTCGATGGTTGGGTTTGGTTTAATGTTGGAATAGATCTCATATGCAAGACCAGTGTTGTCCAGAACATCTGTTACTTTCTTAGTAACACCGAACTTAATGAGATCAGGATCAGAGCAGACAAATGCTTTCTTGAAGCCACGGCCGATGGCCTCTGTAGCGATCTCTGTGATCGCACCTGCTCCATGATAAGATGTTTCGTTTAATACAAATCTGTTAGCCATATAAATAATAAGAAATATTATAGTAATGATTATAAAAAAGTATCTAAATTTACTTGCCGGCTGCATCTGCTTTTAATCCTGCGCGCCAGTTCAGATAAGAAATGCCGATGATAATGGCATACCCGATAAAGCTCAATGCATCCGGTATCTGGCTGAAGAAGATGAAACCAAGGATTGCCGAGGTGATGATCTGCGAATAATCGAAGATCGATATTTCCTTTGCCGGAGCATGTGAATAAGCAGCCGTGATCGAGAACTGACCGACAGCAGCGGAGGCACCTGCCATGAACAGACAGAACAACTGGAAAAATGACATCGGTTTATAAAAGACGATCACAAATGGCAGCATGACCAGAGTCGAAAATGCGGAGAAAAAGAATACGATCTGTGGATTCTTTGCACCGTGGTTGCTTAGATATCTTACTGCCGCATAAGCAGCGCCTGCACCCATACCGCCGGTAAAACCGATGAGACCCGGAGCAAAATCAGCGAAGTTCAGGGATGGTTTGATAACAAATAAAGCACCGATGAATACCCCGATCAGAGCAGCATATTGTTTCAGACTTGCCTTTTCCTTTAACAGGAAGATCGAGAAGATAACAGTGGCAAACGGTGACAGCTTATTTAAGATCGAAGCATCGGCAATGTTCATGTGATCGACTGCATAGAAGTTACACATGATACCGAGTGTGCCGCAGATCGACCGCATAAACAGCATCGGAATGTGCCGTTTCTCATAATGCAGTCCGAGATCACTTCGGATCAGGACAACAAGCGCGATGAATGCTGCGACCAGATTGCGGAAAAATGCTTTTTCAATCGTAGGAAGATCGCCGGATAATCGTACGAATACGTTCATAAAAGAAAAACCGACACCGGCCAGAATTATATAAAGAATTGCTTTTGTTTTCTCTCGCATATAAAAACACCACTTTCTGTAAAACTCTTTAGATATCATAGCTCTTTCTTAACTCAAAAGCCAGCCAAAGTTTTATGAAACACTTTATACTTGCTTTATAAACTATACACAATTTATTCAAAAAACTTGTCTATCATACTTTTAGAAAAAACAAAGTAGATACTATTTATATAGATATTACACAATACAGGATAT
>ENA-OYEF01000104-OYEF01000104.1-human-gut-metagenome-genome-assembly--contig:-NODE-104-length-17698-cov-18.563226_pt1 | contig 17698 bp, 9 predicted proteins | sample MGYA00243552_ERZ652909 | MGnify/ENA primary metagenome ERZ652909 (study PRJEB26926, sample SAMN06164806) | human gut metagenome | biome: ENVO:00009003; feature: ENVO:2100002; material: ENVO:00002003...
GAGATTCCTCTACGTCTCGTGGGCTCGGAGATGTGTATAAGAGACAGGAGTTATTGAGGAACTGAGTCAATGCTAGAGACTTTGAATCTTACTCTTGATACTGTTGAATATGTGCTTATGTTAAAAGTTAAGTATCAGATTATCAGATAAATAAAACACTTGACGCCCTAAAATAGGGCGTCAAGTGTTTATTGTGATACCCATACCCCCTAAAACAGGGGGCATGGGTATGAAAAGAATTTCGTTACATTGAACTTTCAAATCGTAACTTGATGAGATCTGGCTGATTTACATCTCAACCACTACTTCATGCTTGCCTTCAGAGCAAGGAATGATGGTGCCTGAGATAGGAGTGCCATCCACTGTAATCTGCTTCACGCCCTTCTGGTTTCCGCTAGGATTCTTTACTGTGATATGGTATTCGCCACCACGGAACTTGCGGGTTACCTCATACTCCTTAGCGGTGCTTGGGAGACAAGGATCGATGAGCAAACCTTCATAATCTGGCTTGATGCCGAGGATGAATTCTGATACTGTATACCACATCCATGCCGCTGTACCGGTGAGCCAGGAGTTCTTTCCTTCGCCCGGTTTGGCTGCATCCTTACCGGCTACCATCTGGCAGTTTACGTAAGGTTCTACCTTGTGAAGTGTCTGATATTTTTCCTCTACATAGCTAGGCAGAATCTTGGTATAATGGCTCCAGGCATCGTTGCCTCGACCGGCTACAGTCTCTCCGATGATGACCCAAGGATTGTTGTGGCAGAAGATGCCGGCGTTCTCCTTGTAGCCTTCAGGATAAGAAGAAATCTCACCCATTTCTACATGATAGGTGGTGTAAGCTGGGTTGTTCAGCACCAGTCCGTGCTCGCATTCCAGTCGTTTCTTGCTGCTATCCAGTGCTTTATCGCAGAGTCCTTCTTCCAGACCGATACCAGCCATCGTACACCAGCCCTGGCTCTCGATGAAGATTTTGCCTTCCTCGTTCTCATCACTACCAATCTTGTTGCCGAAGAAATCGTAAGCGCGGAGAAACCATTCTCCGTCCCATCCATGCTGCTTCACAGCCTCGTTCATCTCATCTACAGCCTGCTGCATGCGCTCGGCTTCTGTCAAATAATCTTCCTCTGCAAGACCGGCTATTTCGCCCTCCTTGCTTTCCAAAGCTTCCTTGGCAAGCTGCTTGCACAGAGCCACATAATCCTTGCCGGTAACCACGAACAGACCGGCTATCATCAGACTCTCTGCCTTGCTTCCTTCGCCCTTGTTTTCGGTGGTCTGGAAACTCTCGTTAGGGTCCCAGGAGAAGCAGTTCAGGTTCAGACAGTCGTTCCAGTCGGCTCTGCCGATGAGTGGAAGCTTATGCGGACCCAGGTTGTTGATAACATGGTTCATCGAAATCTTGAGGTGCTCGAAGAGGCTTACTTCTGTGCCTGGCTGGTTGTCGAAAGGCACCTGCTCAGCGAGGATAGAGAAGTCGCCCGTCTCCTTGATATAGGCTACGGTACCGAAGATGAGCCAGCATGGGTCGTCGTTGAAACCGCCACCGATATCGTTGTTGCCGCGTTTGGTGAGCGGCTGATACTGGTGGTAGCAGCCACCGTCAGGGAACTGGGTGCTGGCGATATCGATGATGCGCTGGCGGGCACGGGTAGGTATCTGATGAACGAAACCTACGAGGTCCTGGTTGGAATCGCGGAAGCCCATGCCTCGACCGATGCCGCTCTCGAAGAAACTTGCCGAACGCGACATACAGAAGGTAATCATGCACTGATACTGGTTCCAGATGTTCACCATACGGTCTAACTTGTCGTTGCCGCTCTTCACGGTGAAGATGTTCAGCAGGTTATCCCAGTACTGGTTGAGTTCTGCGAAGGCAGCATCCACCTTTTCGGTGGTATCAAACTTGGCGATAAGCTGATGAGCTTTCTCCTTGTTGATTACCTTCTTGGCGCTGAACTTCTTGTCCTGCTCGTTCTCCACATAGCCCAGCAGGAAGATGAGGTCGCGGCTCTCGCCTGGCTGCAGGGTAACCTCGATATAATGCGATGCGATAGGGCTCCAGCCGTGGGCAAAGCTGTTGCGTGGCTTGCCTTCCATCACAGCCTCAGGCTCGGCAAACTCGTTGTAGAGTCCGATGAAGCTCTCGCGGTCGGTATCGTAGCCCTGAATCTCGGTATTCACTGTGTAGAAAGCATAGTGGTTGCGGCGCTCACGATATTCGGTCTTGTGATAGATGGTAGAACCTTCTACCTCTACTTCGCCCGTAGAGAAGTTGCGCTGGAAGTTCTCCATGTCGGTAGCAGCATTCCAGAGGCACCACTCTGCAAAGGAGAACACTTTGAGGGTCTTCACCTCCTCAGTCTGGTTCTTCAGCGTCATCTTCTGCACCTCAGCCCATGTATGGAGGGGTACGAAGAAGAGCACACTCGCCTCTACGCCGTTCTTGCTGCCCGTGATGCGGGTATAGTTCATGCCGTGGCGGCACTCGTAGCTGTCGAGCGGTGTCTTGCAAGGTTTCCATCCCGGGTTCCATACGGTATCGCCATCTTTGATATAGAAATAGCGACCGCCGTTATCCATCGGCACACCATTGTAGCGATAACGGGTGATGCGACGGAACTTGGCATCCTTGTAGAAGGAATAACCACCTGCTGTGTTTGAGATGAGCGAGAAGAAATCCTCGTTACCCAAATAATTGATCCAAGGCCATGGGGTCTTTGGGTCAGTAATCACGTATTCGCGATTGGCGTCATCAAAATGACCATACTTTTTTTCTGCCATTGTTTTTTTAATGTTATTTCTTGGTAAAATATACTATTTTGGTGCAAAGATAGTAAAAAGTTTAAGTTTCGGGGTTAGAAAACAGTTTTTTTTTGTATTTTTGCAATGAAAAGTTTGATGATTATCATCATTCTATAAACATTTTATACAATTGGCTTATGAAAAGAAACATTTTATCACTTCTGATAGCCCTCTTTGCTACGATGCAGGTAGCGGCTCAGACATACGACAACTTGTGGAAGCAAGCTGAAATCAATGCTCAGAAGGCCCAGCCTAAGAGCGAAATCGCGGTGATGAAGAAAATCATCGCCAAGGCTTCGGCTGCCAAAGATTACGGGCAGCTGCTGGCGGCTGAGATAAGACAGATGACACTCTGGAAAGAGATTTCGGCTGACTCGCTGACGCCTAACGTGAAGCGGATGGAAGCAGAGGTGCTGAAGGTGAACGACCCCGCATTGAAGGCGGTGAGATATGCCGTGCTGGGCAAGGTGTACCGTGATATGAACGAAAAGAAAAGCCAGGAGTTCTTCAAGAAGGCCTTGGGACAGCCTGAACTTCTTGCCCGACATACATCTGCAGAGTATGTTCCATTGACGCTGAAGGGCGTGGATGGCAGTTCCTTTAACAACGATCTGCTGCATCTCATCGGATTCGAGGCAGACAGCAAGGAGGCGTATCTGCAGCTGTACACCTATTATAATAAGGTGGGCAATCGGGGTGCGGCTTGTCTCTGTGCCTATAAGCTCATCGAGAAATACCGCCAGGACGACGTGAGAGTGGTGAAGAAGTCGAAGTATCTGCAGACCATCGACTCGCTCATCCAGATTTATCAGGATATTCCGGAGGCAGGCGAACTTGCCGTGGAGCATTTCCGCTTCATGGAAGGTGCTACCGATGCCAAACCGCAGGATAAGCTCAACTATATCAACTATGCGCTGAGCCGCTGGGGTGAATGGTCGAGAATGAACGAACTGAGAAATGCGCAGAAGCGACTTACCGAACCGATGTTCCGGGTGAAGGATATGCCGCAGGTATTGCGACCTGGGGAGAAGGTTTGGGTGCAGCTGGATGTGCGTAATCTCCAGAACCTGAAAATCAGCATCTCCCGCCTCAACATCACGGCGGATAATGAATATGATGCTCAGGATGAGGCTACCTATAAGATGCTCCTGAAGAAGACCACGAAACTGCATCAGAAGGATTACAGCAGGAATTACTATGGTCGTCCGGATTATCAAGAGGTGAAGGATTCCATCGAAATCGGTGGCAATCTGCCGCTGGGTGCCTATCTGATGGAGGTGACTTCGGATAATACCGGCATCGCTCCGCAGCGCAAACTCTTCTATGTCAGCAATCTGGCGGTGATGATCCAGCAGTTGCCGGATGATAAGCATCGCTATGTAGTGGTGAATGCTACAGATGGCCAGCCTATCGCCGGGGCGAAGATTGAACTCTATGAAAAGGATTATGATGTGAAGATGGACAAGTATAAGCGACTGGTTCATGCCCGCTTGACGACCGATGAGAACGGAGAGGCTTACTTCAAGAATGTGGATGGAAACATCTTGATTTCCACCAACACCGATAAGTTTACGCCTGCAAAATACATCTATCTTTCTCGTGACCGCTATTACGAGAAGAAGGATAATGAATCCAAATATCAGGTTTATACCGACCGTGCTCTCTATCGCCCGGGACAGACTGTGCATGTTTCGGCTATAAATTTTGTCAACATGAAGGGTATCGATGCAAAGGTGCCTGTTGGCAGAGAACTGGGTTTCCGACTCTGTGATGCCAACTGGAAAGAGGTGGCGATGAAGAAGGCGAAGGTTGACGAGTATGGCACGGCTTCGGTGGATTTCGAATTGCCGAAGGAGGGACAGACAGGCATGTATCATGTATCCGTGAATGACCAGGTAAACCGCTTCTTCCGTGTGGAGGAATATAAGCGTCCAACCTTCGAGATTACCTTCCCGAAGGTGAACGAGAAATATAACTGGGGCGATACCGTGGTGGTGAAGGCTTCGGCAAAGACCTATGCCGGTGTGCCTGTGCAGGGTGCAAAGGTGGAGTATCAGGTGACCCGCAGAAACCAGCTTTGGTGGTGGGGCGCAGGCTCTGCCGGACAGTTGGTGAAGACCGACAGTTGCGTGACTCGTGAGGACGGAACCTTCGACGTAGAGATTCCGCTGGAGGCTTCCTTATCAGGAAAAGACGAGACCGATATGAGCGATTTCATGCGTATCGCCCGTTTCTTCAACTTCGAGGTCTCAGCCATCGTTACCGACATCAGCGGCGAGAGCCACGAGGGCGTGATGAGTCTGCCTTTGGGCACCAAGCCAACCATCCTCACGGTGAATCTTCCTAAGCGTATAGAAACAGACAGTCTGAAGACGGTGACCTTCGCTTACCGCAATGCCAGTGGTATGCCGATTTCTAGTAGGTTGAAATATCGAATTGATAAGGGCGAATGGAAGGATGCCGAGGCGAATATACCGGTTTCGATCAAGGAATATGCTTTTTCTTCTGCATCATCTGCCTCTTCTTCCCTCGTTTGGAAATCTGGCGTTCATCAGTTGGAGGCAATCTGCGGACAGGATACCCTGCAGCAGAAATTCACCCTTTTCAGCATGAAGGATACCCATCCGGTGGAGCCAACCACCGAATGGTATTATCAGACGGCGAAGACTTTCCCTCGTGATGGTAAGCCGGTCTATATTCAGGTGGGCTCTTCGGAGAACGGAGCGCACATCGTATATTCCATCATCGCTGGCAACAAACTGCTGGAGAAGGGCGCCTGGGAGTTGGGCGACAGCATCGTGACTCTGCCTTTCACCTACAAGGAGGAATATGCGTCGGGCATCGTACTGAACTATAGTTTCGTGAAGCAAGGCAAGTGCTATACCCGAATGATGAGCATCGCCCGTCCTTTGCCTGAGAAGAAACTGAATATTGCCTGGAAGACCTTCCGCAACCGTCTGACCCCTGGACAGAAGGAGGAGTGGACGCTGAAGATTACCACCCCTGACGGCAAGCCAGCCAAGGCGCAGCTGATGAGCGTACTCTATGACAAGTCGCTCGACCAGATAGCCCCGCATTCCTGGAAAATGTCGCTCGGATTCAGCCAATGGTTGCCAAGCTGCTACTGGAAGCACAACCTCACTTTCCGTTCATCTTACTTGAATGGCGTTTATCCTACCAAGTATTATGACGAGAAGGGACTGGATGTGGATAAGTTTGATGGCAAATTCTTTAGCAATTATGCTTATATGCAAGCGGTGGAACTGAGCAAATTGGAACGTTCTTCTGGCGGAACCGTTGAGTCTGTTCGTGTTCAGAAAGACGAGCTGGTTCTGGAAGAAGGGAGAGTCATGAAAACTCGTGGGAGTAATATGATCCGTGTTGCAGCGCCTGCTCCATCTGCCAACAAGGTTTTTGATGTAGTAGAGGAGATGCCGCAGTTTGCCGGTGGTTCTGGCTCAAACGTAGAACAGTACCTTGACAAAGTGCAGGTGCGTGAGAATATGAACGAGACCGCCTTCTTCTATCCTGCCTTGGAGAGCGACAACAATGGCAACGTAGCCATCAGGTTTACCCTGCCGGAGAGCGTGACTACCTGGAAGTTCATGGGATTGGCTCATGACAAGGAGATGCGCAACGGTTTGCTGGTGGATGAGGCTGTGGCTCAGAAGACCGTGATGGTGCAGCCTAACATGCCTCGCTTCCTGCGTGAGGGCGATAAGAGCACCATCGTGGTGAAACTCTTCAATACTTCCGACAAGAAGGTGAGCGGCGACACCCGTATGCAGATTCTCGATCCGGAGACCAACAAGGTGGTTTGGCAGAAGACGCAGAACTACTGCATCGATGCCGAGGGCTCTGCTACCATCTCCTTTGATGTCCAGGGACTGAAAGAAGGCGTATATATTAATAAGGTGGTGGCTGCCGGTAATGGCTACAGCGATGGTGAACAGCACTATCTGCCGGTTTTGAGCAACCGTGAACTCGTGGTGAACACCCTGCCTATCACCCTGCATCAGAAGGGTGAGCAGAGCTTCGACCTGAGCAAACTCTTTCTGAACAAGGAGGGCAAGCAGGCGAAGGGCGCTGAAGAGGCAAAGGTAACCATCGAGTACACCAATAACCCAAGTTGGCTGATGGTGAAGGCGCTGCCAGCTATCAGTAATCCTACCGAGGAGGATGCACTCTCCTTGATGGCTGCCATCTATGCCAACACCGTGAGCCGCCATGTCCAGAAGACCTTGAACGTGAATGCCAAGGACATCGACGATGCTTCGGGCTTGACATCGGCTTCTGATACCTTGGAAAAGAAGGTGAACAAGTATGTCGCTCTCCTGAAGAAACTCCAAAACAAGGATGGTTCCTTCTCTTGGTGGAAGGGCATGAGCGGCAGCAGATATATGACCACGGCTGTGGCAGAGATGATGGTTCGTCTCAATGCCATCGTGGGCAGACAATCCTCTACCGCAAGTATGCTTTCGGGAGCAATCGACTATCTGCGTCAGCAAACGGCTCGTGAGGTGAAGGCGATGAAGGAGGATGAGGCAAAGGCTGCGCAGAAAGCCGCTCGCAATGGCAAGAAGGGCGAGGCTTACCAGGCTACGCCAAGCGAGGTGGCTTTGCATTATCTCTATATTGTCGCAATGGATGGGACTTGTGTGAAACTCAAAGCTCCTGCTTTGAATGACATGGATTATCTCCTCGGAAAACTGAAGAAGATGACCCGTTCGTTGACCATCTATGGCAAGGCGAAGGCTGCTGTGATACTCGCCCTAAACTACGATTACAAGACGGCTGCCGACTACTTGAAGAGCATGGAGGAATATTCAGTCTATCGTGAGGATATGGGCAGATATTATGATACTCGCAAGGCGTACTATAGTTGGAGAAACTATAAGATTCCGACAGAGGTGGCTGCCATCGAGGCTCTACAGGCTTTGGATGCTCAGTCTATAGCTGCTATTTCATCAGCATCGTTTGCTATTAGCAAACAGCAGACCATCGAGGAGATGCAGCGCTGGCTCCTGATGTCGAAACGCACCCAGGTTTGGGATACGCCAGTGAACACCGTGGATGCCGTCTACGCCTTTATGAAGGGCAATGAGAGCAACTGGAACAGGAAGGCTGAGAATGCCGTTCTGAAACTGGACGGCAAGCTGCTGCCGATGCCGCAGGATTCCACTACTTTGGGCTATGTGAAGACCGAAAGACCGGGCAAGGCATCTAAGCTGAGCATCGACAAAAAGAGCGATTATACCAGCTGGGGAGCTGTCTATGCAGAGTTTAAGCAGCCTATCAGCGAAATCGGTTCCATGGAGTCGGGCATCAAGGTGCGCCGTGTCATCGTTCCAGCCGAATCTGAGAGCAAGGGCAATGCGCAGGTAGGCGAGAAGGTGAAGGTAACGCTCATCATCACCGCCGACCGCGACTACGACTTTGTGCAGATTACGGATAAGCGTGCGGCATGCCTGGAGCCGGTTAACCAGTTGAGCGGTTATCAGTGGAGCATAGGCTGCTATGTTTCTCCAAGAGACCATGCAACAAATTTCTATTTCGATCGTTTATCTAAAGGTAAGCACATCGTAGAAATGGAGTATTACGTGGATAGAAAGGGCGACTATCAGAGCGGAACTTGCACCGCTGAGTGTACCTACAGTCCGGAATTTGGTGGCCGCACAGAGACCTATGAATTGAAAGTTAATAATTGATAGTTAAAAGTTTATAGATTGATAATTTAAATAGAATAGTATGAAATGGATGAATATATGGATGCTCTCAGCGCTGTTGGCGCTGCCTGCATCAGCACAGAAGATTACAACCCAGCACGAGGTGGTAGACTGCGGACAGGTGGTGTTCCACAAGCCTGTAACTGCCGAATTCGTGCTGAAGAATGACGGGCACAAGCCGTTGGTTATCAACAATGTATTGAAAAGCTGCGGCTGTACGGAGGTAGATTATCCGAAGACGAGCATAGCTGCCGGCGAAAGTTTCGTCATCAAGGCGGTATACGATGCCAAGCAGATGGGTACTTTCACCAAGCAGGTTTGCCTCTATACCAATGCGGATGAAGAGCCGTTCATCCTCTCTATGAGGGGAAGGGTAGTGGGCAGCGTAGTAGATTTCGCTGGTTCTTACGATGAGATGCTGGGTGTCATCAAGAGTGATGTCCAGGAGGTGGAGTTTGATGACGTGAACCGTGGCGACCGTCCGGTTCAGCGCATTCATATCTTCAATCCTACCGACGAAGTGCTGGAGCCGGTAGTGATGCATCTGCCATCCTATCTTCATGCTTTCGTATCGCCTTCCAAGGTGGCTCCGCGTCATTCTGCCGAAATCAGTTTCGTGCTGGATTCCAAGAAACTGCGCGACCTGGGCTTGAACCAGACATCGGTTTATCTCGGTGAGCGTCCTGGCGATAAGATTGCGCCTGAGAAGGAAATCGTGGTATCAGCCGTTCTTCTTCCTGGTTTCGAAAACATGACTCCAGCCAAGAAGGCACTGGCTCCGAAGATAGAGATGTCTGCCACCGATCTCAATCTGGGTAGTTTCAATGGAAAGAAGAAGCTGAAAGGTGAGATTCTAATTACCAATAAGGGTAAGTCGGAACTGGATATCCGCAGCATGCAGATGTTTACGATGGGCTTGCAGGTGAAACTGAAGAAGAGTAAGATTCAGCCAGGAGAGACCGTTAAGATGAAGGTGACGGCTGTGGCTGCCGACTTGAAGAAATCGCGTGTCAGACACCCTCGTATCCTCATAATTACGAATGACCCTGACCATGCTAAGGTGGTGGTGAAGATTTATGTACAATGATTTAAAAACGAATATCGTGCAGATAGAAATAGATAACGGCAGTGGGTTCTGCTTTGGCGTAACCACTGCCATCAAGAAAGCTGAAGAGGAGTTGGCTAAGGGCGGTAAACTTTACTGCCTGGGCGATATTGTGCATAACGGTATGGAGGTGGAGCGCCTGCATGAAGCGGGACTCATCACGATAGACCATGAGCAGATGGAGGAACTGCAGGGCGTAAAGGTCTTGCTCCGTGCTCATGGTGAACCGCCTGAAACTTATGCCCTTGCTGAGCGAAATAACATTGAAATCATCGATGCTACCTGTCCTGTGGTGCTCCAGTTGCAGCGCCGCATCAAGAAGCAGTATGTCAACAATCCGGAGGCACAGATCGTGATTTTCGGCAAGAACGGGCATGCTGAGGTGCTCGGACTGGTGGGGCAGACGGAGAGTCATGCCATCGTGGTAGAGAAGTTTGAGGATGTGAAGCAGCTGAAGGAAACCGGTCAGCTGGATTTCTCTAAAGATATCTATCTTTACTCCCAGACTACCAAGAGTCTCGATGAGTTCCACCGCATTATCGAATATTGCCAGGAGCATATTGTTGAGGGCGCTGTCTTCAAGAGTTTCGATACCATCTGCCGTCAGGTGGCTAACCGCATGCCTAACATCGCTGCCTTTGCCAGCAAGCATGATGTCATCCTCTTTGTGAGTGGCAGAAAGAGTTCGAACGGCAAGGTGCTTTTCAAGGAATGCAAGAGCGTGAATGCCAACAGCTACCAGATAGAAAGTGCTGACGAAATAGATATGAACTGGTTCAAGGATGTGGAAACGGTAGGTATCTGTGGTGCTACCAGTACGCCGAAGTGGCTGATGGAAGAGTGCAAGGATAAGATTATCAAGGAAAACTCTGCTCTTTTGTAATAAGAGTTAAAATATTGATTATCAGCTATTTGATATACTTGGTACGGTGTTTCGCCGTATCAAGGGTAGAGGGTAGTTTTATCGTTGATTGAAAAACTTAATATGCTGGTTATTAATTAGTTAACCCATTTGACGTTGTGTTTTACAACGTCAAATGGGTTTATCTTTTATAAACTGTCTGAAAATAAAACAGGTGATAAATCTTCTCCCGAAGACCTATCACCTTCAAAAAACAGTAATTAACTCAAAATTTATAATCTATATCATTACTACCTTGTTAATATGGTTGCAAAGATACTAAATTGAAGTTTTTTTTTCAAATCTTTTTCATCGAATAAAATAAATTTATCGGCAAAAGTAGTATATTTAACGTATTTTTGCATTAATAACCCGGCAGTCTCTTCTCTGTAGCTTATTCTGCTATTGCTTTTTGATATTGTTCCATCAGCCATGCCTTCTGTTCAGAAATGGTCATGTTGCTGTTGTCGAGCGTGATTGCATCATCTGCTTTTCTGAGTGGGGAAGTCTCGCGGTGGCTATCGATATAGTCGCGCTCCTCTACATTCTTCAGAATCGCATCGAAGTCGGCTGGCATTCCTTTCTCCTTCAGTTCATCGAAACGGCGCTGTGCTCTCACCTGTGAACTGGCTGTTACGAAAATCTTCAGTTCGGCATTAGGGAACACGGTGGTACCTATATCGCGACCATCCATCACGATACCCTTGTCTTCGCCCATCTTCTGCTGCTGTTCTACCAGCGCCTCTCTGACGAAAGGAACGGCGGCAATCGGACTAACGTGGTTGGAAACCTCTAACGAACGGATTTCCTTTTCTACCAGTTCGCCGTTCAGATAGCAGTCTGGGCGACCGGTTGTTGCATTAAACTTGAATGAGATGCTGATGTTCTTCATCTCCTTCTGCAGTTCTTCAGTCTTTACGGCTCCATCTGCTTCGAAGAGCTGATGACGCAGCGCATAGAGGGTTACCGAGCGGTACATGGCGCCCGTATCTACATAAACATAACCTATTTCCTTGGCAAGATCCTTTGCCATCGTACTCTTACCGCAAGAAGAGTATCCGTCTATTGCTATTGTTATTTTCTTCATAATTTCGAACTAACTTTAATGTATAATTTATAATCTGTAACTTACGTTCAGCATGAGACTGTTGCTACTGACGTGATATTTGCCGTAGGCAACGTTCAGATGGAAGCGCTCCAGGTTGATACCGCCACCCACAGAGAAACCGGCTCCATGACTGCTTTCCTCATCTTCTGAGGTGCTGATTTTCATCTCGTTGGCTCTCCGGAAGTTGTAGCCGGCACCTATCCACAGGCTCTCCGAAAGCAGAATGTCGGCACCTACTACGGCATGATCACGAAGACTGCTGTCCCAATGGTTCAGGTTGACCAGTGTGGCTGATACCCTGAACGGTGTGTTGGCGAAGCGTTTCGTCACACCCAACTGCAGGTCGATCGGCATCTTCTCATATTCATTGTCGTAAGCTTTCAGCTGTCCACCCAGATTCTTTGCCGCACATGAAACCGACCATTCCGTTTCCGGGTCGTAATAGTTGATGCCCAGATCCACTCCCACAGCGATAGAATTGTAATCGCCAATATACGAAGTGATGAATTTGGCGGCAATACCACCCGCAAACTTTTCACCGAGCATATAAGAGAAGTAACCCGCAACGGCAATGTCCTTTGCCGAGAACTCACCCATCTGGATGTTGTTCTCATCCGTCTCTTTCATCTTGCCGTAGTCAACAAGCTGAGCCGAAACAGCCCACGAAGCCTTGTCGTTGACAATACGGTTGAAACTAGCCGAGGCAGTGTTCACCCCCGACATATAGTTCATATAATTGAGATTGACCGTCTTGTCGTTTACTGATGACAGGAGAGCCGGATTATGGAATATGAGTGCCTCATCATCTTCTATCAAGGTGATGTTGTCGCCACCCAGAGCAGCTGCATGGGCACTCACCGGCAAGCGAAGGAAATTATACCCCGTTTGGCTCTCTTGAGCATCAATAATTGTCGCAAAAAGCGTCAATATTGCGGAAATTACATATTTTTTCATTTAAATTTTCTAATTCTTTGGCAAAGATACTGCTTTTTTCAATAATAAGAAGTAATTTTGCAATGTTTTCGTAGGAAATAACGATTTTAAACGGTTTTTATTGTGGAAATTAAGAAATCAAATAGCGCACAACTGGAAGATAAGCGGGTTACATTTTTTCTGCTGGGGTTGCTGCTGGCTTTTACTTTCATCTTCGTAGGACTCCAATATCAGAGAGGTCAGCAGGGAGATGATGACTTGTCGGAATCGATGGAAGATCTCTCACAGGATTTGGAAATGTCAGCTCGTCCCGACCAGAAAGATATGGTGAGTGCAGAGGCTGTTTCGGCTCCTGCTTCTAAGTCAATTACTCAGGAAGTGAAGGCTGTCGAGCAACAGACTCAGAAGGCACCGCAGAAAATCAGTTCTACAACCAGCGAACTGGTTATCGGCGACGGCTCGGGTGTAGTGGATGGAGCTGAGGTGAAGGAAGCGGTTTCTGAAACTCCCATTGAGAATCCGGGAGCTGAGGCTCCTATCAAACTGACCGTCGTGCAGAAGATACCGCAGTTTCCTGGTGGCTGGTCTGCCTTCATGCAGTGGCTTACCAAGAACCTGAAGTACCCTGTAGCTGCCCAGAAGAGTAAGATTCAGGGAACCGTAGTGGTATCCTTTATCGTAAACAAGGATGGAAGTGTTGCCAATATCAAGGTAAGCACTTCGGTAGATCCATTGCTCGACAACGAGGCTTTGAGGGTGATGAAGATGATGCCGAAGTGGAAACCGGGCATCGATAAAGGCAAGGTCTGTCGCACGATGATTGCCATCCCGGTAGTGTTCCAGCTATAAATTGTTCATTGTAAATTATACATTATAAATTATACATTATTATGAAGACAGCAGATGAAATTTTAAGCATGGTAAATGAGTTTCTGGCTAATTTGCCTTACGAAAGAAAGCCAAAGTCTCTTTATGAGCCTATCAGATACGTTCTTTCTATGGGTGGCAAGCGTATTCGTCCTACGCTCATGCTTCTGGGCTACAATCTTTTCAAGGACAATCCTGAGAAGATCCTGATGAATGCCGTTGCCCTGGAAACTTATCATAACTATACTTTGCTGCATGATGACCTGATGGACAATGCTGATTTGCGTCGCGGTCATGAAACGGTTCATAAGAAATGGGATGCCAATACGGCAATCCTTTCGGGCGACAGCATGCTCGTTCTGGCTTATGAGCGTATGGCTCAATGTGATGAAAAGCATCTTGCCAAGGTGTTGAAACTCTTTACTTCCACTGCCCTGGAAATTGGTGAAGGTCAGCAGTTTGATCTGGAGTTTGAAAACCGTAACGATGTGAAGGAGGAGGAATATATCGAGATGATCCGCCTCAAGACCAGCGTACTCCTGGCTTGTGCCTTGAAGATGGGTGCAATCCTTGCCGATGCTTCTGATGAGGATGCAGAGAACCTGTATAAGTTTGGCGAGCAGATAGGATTGGCGTTCCAGTTGCAGGATGATTACCTCGATGTTTACGGCGATACCAAGGTGTTCGGTAAGGAGATTGGTGGCGATATCACATCCAACAAGAAGACGTATATGCTCATCAATGCTTTCAACCATGCCAACGACGCTCAGCGTGCAGAACTGCAGAAGTGGGTGGATGCCGAGGAGTTCGACCGCAAGGAGAAGGTGGCTGCCGTTACCCGTCTCTACAACGAGATTGGTATCGACAAAATGGCGCAGGATAAGATAGCTTATTATTTCGAGCAGAGCAAGAAGTATCTGGATGCCGTGAATGTGCCTGCTGAGCGTAAGGAGGAATTGGCAAAGTATGCTCAGAAAATGATGAAGCGACAGTACTAGTTGATAGTTAATAGTTTATAGTTGACAGTTGATAGGGCAATGTTCAAAGTAATAGATACACATACGCATTTCGATGCGGAAGAATTTGATGAGGATAGGGCGGAGGCTTTCGCCCGTGCCAAGGAAGCGGGGGTAGGCAAGGTGTTCTTGCCTGCCATCGATGTGAAGACCACACACGCGGTCCTGGCATTGGCTAAGGAATATCCGGGCTATGCTTATCCGATGATTGGTCTGCATCCTGAAGAGGTGAAGGCTGACTGGAAGGAACAGCTGGCTGAACTCCGAAAGATACTGGAGGAGCATCGCATGACCGGTAATGCCTGTCAGAAGGGTGGTTCTCCTCAGTTTTCAGACTTGATTGCTATCGGAGAGGTAGGACTTGATTATTACTGGAGCCGTGAGTTCGAAAACGAGCAGCTCGAGGCTTTCGAGGAACAGGTAAAATGGTCGGTAGAAACCCAGCTCCCGCTGATGATTCATTGCCGCAAGGCGCAGAACGAGATGGTGCATCTGCTCAGAAAGTATGAGAAAGAACTGCCGGGTGGCGTCTTCCATTGCTTTACGGGCAATCAGAAGGAGGCAGAAGAACTCCTCTCGTTCGATAAGTTTGTATTGGGCGTCGGTGGCGTATCTACTTTCAAGAGCAGTCATCTCAGAGAAGACCTTCCGGCTGCAGTTCCGATGAATCGCATCATCCTGGAGACCGACAGCCCGTATATGGCTCCCGTCCCTTATCGTGGCAAGCGCAACGAGAGCGCTTTCGTGATAGAAGTGCTTAAGACTCTGGCGAAAGCCTACGGAGTGAGTGAGGAGGAATTCGCAGAACAGACGAATAAGAATGTTGAAAGCGTCTTTCACCTATGAAATAATAAAAATTATAAGCTTAATATTAAAACCAACTATTCATTATGACTAGAAAAATGTTGATGGCAGCCCTCCTGATGGCTGCATTTGCACAAGGCACTCAGGCACAAGACCTGAGCGGCCAGCGTTCTGAGAAGCAGGACGTACACATGATTCCTGGTAAGAAACTGGATCATCACGGACTCATCGTGAGTCCTACACCACATCTCCTGAATGTGGATGCTGCTAACCGACTCGACCTGCAGAAGGGTGTCAAGGTAATCGACAAGAAAGGTAAGTTTGCGGATGATGTGAAGTTCCTGACCGCTAACGCCAAGGGCATTCGCCTGACCATCGATTTCGGTGAAAAACTTGCAGCTAAGGCTGGTGTGAAGCCGGTATCGGGTGCTTACAGCCTGAAGGCTGATGCCAAGGGTATCCAGATTGTGGGATACGACGAGCGTGGTGCATTCTATGGCTTGCAGACCTTGCGCCAGATTGTAAACAGCGAGATGGCTAAGGGCCAGATGCCTTATACCACTTGCAACGACTACCCTGATCTTCCAAACCGTGGTGTGGTAGAGGGCTTCTATGGTGAGCCTTGGTCTCATCAGGTGCGTCTTTCCCTCATCGACTATTATGGAAAGAACAAGATGAACACCTATCTCTATGGTCCAAAGGATGATCCTTATCACAGCTGCCCTAACTGGCGCTTGCCTTATCCAGAGAAAGAGGCTAAGAACATCAGCGAACTCGTACAGGCTTGCCGTCGCAACCGTGTAGATTTCGTATGGGCTATCCATCCAGGACAGGATATCAAGTGGAACGAGGAAGACTATCAGAACCTGGTTCACAAGCTCGACTTGATGTACGACCTCGGTGTGCGTTCTTTCGCCATCTTCTTTGATGATATTTCCGGCGAGGGTGCCAACCCAGTCAAGCAGTCTGAACTCTTGAACCGCCTGACTAAGGAGTTTGTGAAGGCTAAGGGTGATGTGACTCCGCTTGTGATGTGTCCTACCGATTATACCCGTCTCTGGGCGAATCCAAAACCAACCGGTTCTCTGGCTATCTTCGGTAATACCCTCGATCCATCTATCAATGTATTCTGGACAGGTGATGTGGTATGTAGCGACTTGACCCGCGAGACGCTCGACTGGGTGAACTCCCGTATCAAGCGTCCTGCTTACTACTGGTGGAACTTCCCTGTAACCGATTATGCACGCCATATCATCATGCAGGGTCCTACCTATGGTTTACAGACCGACCTGACCAACAAGGATCTCTGCGGTTTCGTGAGCAACCCGATGGAGCATGGAGAGGCTTCCAAGCTGGCTCTCTATGGTGTAGCCGATTATACCTGGAATATCGCCAACTATAATCCGCTCGACAACTGGGAGCGTGGTCTGGTAGATCTTACTCCAGAGGCACACGAGGCTTATCGCACCTTCGCCATGCACTCATGCGATACAGAAACCGGTTATCGCCGTATCGAATCCTGGGAAACCAAGAGCTTCCGCATCGACAACTTTACAGATGCTGAGTTCAATGCCCTGCAGAGCGAGTTTGTAAGAGTGAAGAATGCACCTGCTCAGATGGAGGCAAACTGCAAGAATGCCCTGCTGATGAAGGAACTCCGCCCATGGCTCACAGAGTTTGGCAAGTTGGGCGACCGTGGCTTGAAGACCATGCAGCTCATCAAGGAATACAAGGCTGGTAATGACCAGGCATTCTGGGATGGCTATGTCAACAACCGTATGAGCAAGGAAGATGTGGCTGCTTACGAGAAGCATAAGTCTGGAACCATGGTATTGCAGCCATTCTATGAGCAGTCTATGGATGATATGGCTTCTGGTTTCTTCAAGAAGTTGACTGGCAAGGTGCCTGCCTTCTATAAGGGTATCGGTACTTACGCCACCTTGAGAACTACCCAGAGCAAGGCGATGTTTGACAATGATTCTACTACCTATTATACATCAGGTAATGGTCAGAACACTGGCGACTGGATTGGTGCAGACTTAGGTTGTGTTCGTTCTGTTTCTGAGGTAAGAATCCTTCAGGGTCGTAACTCTGTAGATGATGTGGATTACTTCGACAACACCGTTTTGGAGTATTCTCTTGACAAGAAGGAGTGGAAGGCGCTGACCGGTGAGTTGAAGAAGCAGTATATCATCAACTGGAAGACCGATTCTCCTGTTGAGGCTCGTTATATCCGCATCAAGAAGTTGAAGTCTGACAAGCGCAACTGGGCTGCAGTTCGTACCTTCGAGGTGAACCCAACTACTCCAGAGCATTTGAGCTTCCCTGTTGAGGCAGGCAATCTGCAGGCAGCGATGTATGGTTTCGATGAGAACCCTTGCACCTCATTCACCAACAAGGGCACCCTTACCATGGGTATTGAGAAGGATGTAA
>ENA-OYEF01000105-OYEF01000105.1-human-gut-metagenome-genome-assembly--contig:-NODE-105-length-17651-cov-6.687031_pt1 | contig 17651 bp, 16 predicted proteins | sample MGYA00243552_ERZ652909 | MGnify/ENA primary metagenome ERZ652909 (study PRJEB26926, sample SAMN06164806) | human gut metagenome | biome: ENVO:00009003; feature: ENVO:2100002; material: ENVO:00002003...
TACCCAGGGCGTTGCCCTGGGCTCTGGACTTGTTGGGCTTTCAGCCCGCGCAGGGTCGCAGACAAGGCTTTTTCCGCATAATCTTCACCAATTAAATATTTCAATTTTGAACACCTTACTTACCCCTCGCGGCGTTCGCCAACAATCATGAAGACCTCGTCTTTCAGGTCGTCGGGAAGATTGATGCCGCGCAATTGCAGTGAGCGTACCCATCCGGCCACCTCGTCGCTCTTCATGGTGTAGAGCACTTCTTGAAATTGCTCCACTTCCTCGTTGGTGTATTCGTCGGAGGGGCGTCCGCGATAGGCGTCAAGTTCCTCATCGTCATAATATTCGATGTCGCGGCTCACGGCAGCGAGCAAACTGTCTTTCTCGCACACCTCATGCTGTCCGCAGCAGCCGTCTGGACGCGGTTCCTGAATGTCGGGCACTTCCTCGCCTTTGCGGTGGTACCACCACTGGCGTATGCTGCCAGCGATGAGGGCGATGATGAAAAGCGCGATGAGCGCGTAAATGAGTATTTCCATAGCGTGATATTAGTTTGTAGGGCAATTTTCTGCACACGTAATCCGTGCGCCGATAGCCTTCAGGTCGTCCCAGAAAGCAGGATAAGATTTGGCAACGACCTCTGGGTGTTTAATCTCAAGATGCTTGCAGGAAAAGGCACACGGCGCGAAGGCCATTGCCATGCGGTGGTCGTCGTAGGTGGCGATGGCGGGATGTGCTTCTGGCGCTGTCTCGTTGCCGTCGTACCACATCTCGCGGTCGTTGGCTTCCACCCTTCTTCCTAATTTTGCCAGTTCGTTTTGCAGCGCCACGATGCGGTCGGTCTCCTTGATTTTCAGGCTTTGCAGTCCGGCGAAGCGGAAAGGGCGCTTGAGAATGGCACACGTCGTCACGAGCGTTTGCGCGAGGTCGGGACACATGGTAAAGTCCGTCATGAGTTCACCTTCGGGCGCCATCTTCGTCAATGTGATGCCCTCCTCGGTGAAGGTCGTTTTAACTCCCAGCGGTTCAAACAATTTCCTGACGACGCTGTCGCCCTGCACACTGTCTTCTCGCAGTCCCGGCAGATGAATGCAGGCCTCTTTGTCGGGCGAGAGCGCCATGAGTTCATACCAATACGATGCTCCGCTCCAGTCGGGCTCCACGTGAAACGCCAGCCCCGCATTGTAGGCAGAGGGCAGAACTTCCAAGGTGTGTTCGTCGCGCCAGTCGGCCTTTGCGCCGAAGTAGCGCATGAGGTTGAGTGTCATGTTGATATAGGGCGTGGAGACCACCTCGCCTTCCAAGTGTAACGTAAGTCCGCGGCGCATGGTCGGGGCAACGAGCAACAGGGCCGAGATGTATTGCGAACTCACGTCGGCAGGGATGCAGACACTGCCGCCTTCCAACTGGCGTCCGCAGATGCGGAGTGGCGGAAAGCCCTCGGCACCCACATAGCTGATGTCGGCGCCCAGCGTTTTCAGAGCACTGACGAGCAGGCGGATGGGGCGTTGTTGCATGCGTGCCGTGCCGGTGAGGATATGCTCGCCAGGCGTGACGGCGAAGAAGGCCGTTCCGAAACGCATGGCGGTGCCGGCGGCGTGGATGTCGATTTCGGGCGAACGCTCGGCGAGGGCGCGGCGCAACACCGTGGTGTCGTCGCAGTCGGAGAGATTCTCCAGTTGGGCGTTGCCAGCCAGGGCCGCGATGATGAGGGCGCGGGCGGAAATGCTCTTCGAGGCGGGCAGCGTGACGGTGCCGCGCAATTGTTCGGGCAGTGCGATATGGTAAGCTTGTGGCATGGAGTCGGTTTTTAAATGTGCCTGAGAATCAGAAACACCCTACAAATTTACGTATTTTTACCCAAGTGCGGCCGAAACTTTCCGACAAAATCGGGCGGCCCGCTGTCGCGGGCTTGGCCTGCCGCTTGCAGACAAGCGATTTCTGAGCGTTTCCTCCAAACAATTCCCTCGAATAATTTTGGCATTTAGCGTAGCTATCGTAACTTTGTATGCTAAAATGCAGTGGTGTACACCTACGCCACATACCGAACCCCGTCAACGCAAAAAAATGAAAATAACCGATCTCTTGGCCCAGCATAACGGCACGGCCTTCTCGTTTGAAGTGCTGCCGCCGCTCAAAGGAAACGGCATCGGCGGACTGAAACGTACCATCGACCGCCTGAAGGATTTCAATCCGCAATACATCAACATCACGACCCACCGCTCGGAGTATGTCTACAAAGACCTCGGCGACGGACTGATGCAGCGCTCGCGGGTGCGCCGCCGTCCCGGCACCATCGCTGTGGCGGCCGCCATCCAGAATGAATACAACATCCCCGTTGTCCCGCACATCCTTTGTTCGGGTTTCACGCGGGCAGAGACGGAATACGTTTTGCTCGACCTCCAGTTTCTCGGCATAGAGAATCTCCTCGTTTTGCGGGGCGACAAGGCCAAGGAAGACGCATTTTTCAAACCGACGGAAAACGGCTACTCCCACACCACCGAGTTGCAGGAGCAGATCAATTCCTTCAACGCTGGCCACTTCCTCGACGGCAGCGAAATCAAGGTGCCGGGAAAACCTTTCTCCTACGGTGTGGCCTGCTACCCGGAGAAGCATGAGGAGGCGCTGAACATGGAAATGGATTTCGAATGGTTTAAGCGTAAAGTGGAACTCGGAGCGGAATATGCCGTGACGCAGCTTTTCTACGACAACGAGGCTTACTTCCGTTTCGTTGACAAGGCACGCGCCGCCGGCATCAACATCCCCATCATCCCGGGCATCAAACCTTTTGCGAAGCTCTCGCAATTGCAAACGGTGCCGAAGACCTTCCATTGCAACTTCCCCGAAGCGCTGGCCCACGAAGCCGTGAAATGTAAAACCGACGAGGAAGCCAAGGCCCTCGGCATCGAATGGGCCGTTGCGCAGTGTAAAGAACTCATGGCACACGGCGTGCCAAGCCTGCATTTCTACACCGTGTCGGCGGTTGACAGCATCGCCCAAATCGCGGCGAGAATATATTGACCTCAGACCAAGTAGTGGTAATCACCATTACCCAATAAACCATCATCGCTCATGCGCTACTCAGACGTCATCGGACAAAACGACATAAAAGACTTCCTCCAACGCCAATTGCTGGAGAAGCGTGTGCCGCATGCCCAGTTGTTCACTGGGCCGGAAGGAAGCGGCAAACTGCCTATGGCGCTGGCCTACGCCTCGGCCCTGCTTTGCCAACATCCCGTTGGCGGCGAAGCCTGTGGGCAGTGTCAGGCGTGCCGCATGGTGGAGCGTTGGGTTCACCCCGACCTTCATTTCGTCTTTCCTGTGGTCAAATCGAAGTCGGGAAGCGAAGCCGTGAGCGACACCTATCTGACGCAATGGCGCGAACAGCTCACCAACAACGTCTATTTCAATCGTCAGACATGGTATAAGCGCATGGGCGTTGAAAACCAGCAGCCCATCATCTCGGTCAAGGAGAGCGAAAGCATTCTGGAGAAGCTGAGCCTCAAATCGAGCCAGGGCGGGTATAAGGTGATGCTCGTGTGGCTGCCAGAGCTCATGAACGAGCCGACGGCCAACAAACTCTTGAAAATTCTTGAAGAACCGCCTGCAGAAACCGCCTTTCTCCTGGTCTCTGATGAACCAGAGCGCCTGCTTCCCACCATCTTGAGCCGAACGCAGCGCGTTGAATTTCGTCCGCTCAGCGAACAGGAACTCATGCAGGCGCTCGTGAGCCGCAACGCCTTGCAGGAAGACGATGCCAAACTCGTGGCGCATCTCAGCGGCGGCAGTTATGTGGCGGCTTGTAGGCAGTTGCAGATTGACGAAGACCGCGCTTTGTTTTTCGATATGTTCGTGCTCCTCATGCGCCTCAGCTATATGCGTAAAATCAAGGACATGTATGAGTGGGCCAACCGTGTTTCGGAATGGGGACGCGAGCGCCAGAAGCAGTTTCTCGACTATTGCCAGCGCCTCGTTCGCGAAAATTTCATCTGCAATTTCCAGCAGCCAGAGCTCAATTATATGAGTCGGCAGGAAGCCGATTTTGCTGTGCGTTTCGCTCGCTTCATCAATGAGCGCAACGTCATCGGCATCATGGACGAACTCTCGGCGGCACGCCGCGACATCGGGCAGAACGTCAATCCGCGCATGGTGTTTTTCGACTTCGCCTTGAAAATGATTGTGCTGCTCATCCAATGACGCGCCGTTGCTCGGCGGGCGACACTTGCCTTATGTACGGTGGGCGACACCTGCCTTATTGTGGCACGCGTGCGCTTACCTACTTCTCAGAACCCCTACAATACAAATATGGATTACGATTTCAAATTAGACGGCTGCCTGCGGGGCTTTTGCGCCAAGGGATGCGGCCGGCAAAATAAACAGCTGAACACCTATGACTATTTGGCCGATGTTCCCGGCAATGACCGGCTCACCGACCTCGTTGAGGTGCAATTTAAAAACACACGCAAGGGATATTTCCGCAACGACAACCATCTGCCGCTCGAAAAAGGCGACATGGTGGCGGTGGAGGCTTCGCCGGGACACGACATCGGCGTCGTGACGCTCACGGGCCAGTTGGTGCCGCTGCAGATGAAGAAGGCCAACCTAAAGGCCGGAACGGAAATCAAGCGCATCTATCGCAAGGCGCGGCAAGTGGACCTCGACAAATATGAGGAGTCGAAAGCCTTGGAAGAAGACACCATGATTCGGGCACGCCAGATTGCCAAAGAACTGGAGCTCAACATGAAAATCGGAGATGTGGAATATCAGGGCGACGGCAACAAGGCCATCTTCTATTACATCGCCGACGCACGTGTCGACTTCCGCAAACTCATCAAGGTGCTGGCCGACGCCTTCCATGTGCGCATCGAAATGCGCCAGATCGGCGCACGCCAGGAAGCCGGGCGCATTGGCGGCATCGGCCCTTGCGGACGAGAACTCTGCTGCGCCACGTGGATGAAGAATTTCAACAGCGTCTCAACAGCGGCGGCCCGTTTCCAAGATATCTCGCCCAATCCGCAGAAACTGGCGGGACAGTGTGCCAAGCTCAAATGTTGCCTCAATTACGAGGCCGACACCTATGTCGAAGCTTCGCGCAAATTGCCGCCACATGACGTGACGCTCGAAACGGCCGACAGCACCTACTTCTATTTCAAGGCCGACATCCTGGCCGGACTGGTCACTTACAGCACCGACAAGCGTCTCATGGCCAATGCTGTCACCATCTCGGCAGAGCGTGCCCACGAAGTGATACGCCTCAACCGCGCAGGCGAAAAACCGCTGAAGCTCGATGAAGGCGAGCATGCAGAACCGCTGAAGCCTGTTGACCTCGCCGAGCAAGACGATCTGACGCGTTTCGACAAGGTGAAACGCCGCAACGGAAAGGGCGGAAACCGCTCACGCAAGCAGGGCGGAGATGCTACCTCGCAAAATTCCGAGGCGGCAACCGCGCAGCAGGGTGAGAGGGGCGAACAGCGCCGCGACCGCCAGCGCTCTGAAAGAAACCAGCGCCGCGACCGTCAGCGCCCCGACCGCCAGCAGGCTCCAGACGGTTCCCACCGTCCTGACAACAACCGCCGCGCCGCCAAAAATCGTCCCGACCGCAACGCCCAACGGCCTGGCAATCGACAGGCAGAGGAGAATGCCGACAAACAATAATGCCCATCCATGCGAACGAATCTGTGTGCTCTTATCGTTTTGCCCCTGACCGTGGCACTCTTCTCCGTGCTTTTTGTCGCTTGCGACAGGCAAACGGCCCTGGCGGGTTATCACGACTTGCCCTTAGACGGATGGGAGGCTGGCGACACCGTTGCCTTTCCCCTCGACAGTGTGACAGAAGGCGGCGACTATCTCCTCACGCTCTCCCTGCGTTTCACAGCATCCGAGCGCTATCCCTTCTCCGATATCGCTCTGCTGCTCACGCGCTGCCTGCCCGGCGACACGCTCACCATGCCTCTCCGCTACACGCTTACCACGGGGCGCAGCGACATGGCGGGAAATGGTGTGTCGCTCTATGCTTACGACTTTCCCGTTGACACGCTTTCCCTTGAACCGGGCACGAAGGGACGTTTCATTCTCAAACACAATATGCGGCTCTCGCCGCTCCCTGGCATCCACGACGTGGGGCTTTCCCTGAGGCGTTTGGAATGATACAACACCCCTACCTATTTAACAATAGACATCAATCATGAAAGAATTCATACAATCTGAAGCCAAAGCCGAAACCGCCGTCCTCGTGGCCCTCATCACGAAGACGCAGGACGAGCGAAAGACGGCAGAATATCTCGACGAACTGGAGTTTCTGGCGGAGACCGCCGGAGCTGTCACCGTCAAGCGCTTTACGCAGCGCCTCGACGGACCGAGTTCGGTGACTTACGTCGGAAAAGGCAAGCTCGACGAAATTCGGCAATACATCGTGGCAGAGGAAGACGCTGAGCGCGAAGTGGGCATGGTCATCTTCGACGATGAACTCTCCGCCAAGCAGTTGCGCAACATCGAGCGCGAACTGAAAGTGAAAATCCTCGACCGCACCTCCCTCATCCTCGACATCTTTGCCATGCGTGCGCAAACGGCCAATGCCAAAACACAGGTGGAATTGGCGCAATATCGTTATATGCTCCCGCGTCTGCAGCGTCTCTGGACCCACCTCGAACGCCAAGGCGGCGGTTCGGGCAGTGGCGGCGGAAAAGGCTCCGTGGGACTCCGTGGACCGGGCGAAACGCAGCTCGAGATGGACCGCCGAATCATCCTCAACCGCATGGCGCTCCTCAAGCAACGCCTTGCCGACATCGAGCGTCAGAAGACCACGCAGCGCAAAAACCGCGGACGCCTCATCCGTGCGGCGCTCGTTGGATACACCAACGTCGGGAAGTCAACGCTCATCAACCTCCTGGCAAAGGCCGAGGTGTTTGCCGAAAACAAACTCTTCGCCACGCTCGACACAACGGTGCGCAAGGTCATCATCGAAAATCTTCCTTTCCTCTTGGCCGACACTGTCGGTTTCATCCGCAAATTGCCCACCGACCTGGTGGAGTCCTTTAAAAGCACCCTCGACGAAGTGCGTGAGGCCGACCTCCTGATTCATGTGGTCGACGTGTCGCACCCCGACTTTGAAGAACAGGTGGAAGTGGTCAACAAAACGCTCTGCGACCTCGGCTGTTCCGACAAACCGCAGATTATGGTGTTCAACAAGGTGGACGCCTACACCTGGGTGGAAAAAGAGGCCGACGACCTCACGCCTGCCACACGCGAAAACCTCTCGCTCAGCCAACTGAAGAAAACTTGGATGGCCCGCCTCGGCGACGACTGCATCTTCATCTCTGCCCGTGAGCGCCAGAATATCGACGAACTGAAGGAACTCATCTACAGCCGTGTGCGCCAGCTCCACGTGCAGAAATATCCCTACAACGATTTCCTCTTCCAGCAATATGACGAGAACGGCGAGGCACAGTGACGCCGCCCTTTGTGGAAACGAGCATCGTGTGCACGCTCTGCGGACTTTAACGTCCGCTTGACGATACAAAAACACAAAAAAAAGGCCGGCAGGTTTTCCTGCTTGGCCTTTTTTTCTATCTGTATTTAGAGCCTTATACAATACGGCCTGCACGGGATGCTTACCAAGCAGAATAGATTTCGATGAGAAAGAAGCCAAAGCAATCTATTCTGGTATTATGGCTACTGCTACAAAATCAAACATTGCACTTCGCTCTCTACAAGGAGCAATATTTGCCGTTGAAAGATTTCTCGCGAGCATGGATTGGAATGGTTGTGGCACCTTTCGGAGAGAATGTGTCGCACACTGGACAACACTCTTTGCTACCGATGAGGTTGTTTATTACGAGCCTATCATTCAGAACTTCCTTTCGTTCATTAACCACATTGTCGTGCAGCGCAGATACATACGTTTCACTCGGTGGCTCCAATGGTTGTGCTGACCAACTTACGAATTGGGACGGAACACAGAAGTTGGGGCTAGGAGCACCGTCAAAAAAGAAGTCACAAGGTTTATCCAGATAACGACAATGAGAGGCGATTTTAGCGTTGGTTACTGCAAATCGCCTCTAATCACAGAAATGTGAAGCCCCAAAATTAAGATTTCCAATTATTTATTCTTTCGTCCGAATAAGATTTCCTACCTTTATGGTCAATAATTGACAATTCCATCAAGAATAAGTCTATTGGTTTAATCTAACCTCTGAGCAATAACATTGGAAGATAACACCAAACAGCCTTTAACGGCTGACGCTTCATTGTATAATGGGCAGCCTACCGACACAGGCTCATCGTGTCCAAGTGCAAGACTTACCTCTTGTACGCCCTCCATCTCAAAGAACAAAGGTGGGGTGTCGGTAGAGAATGCGCCTACAGAAAACAAGCAATGGTTCGTTCTGCGAGTTTCATATGGTCGCGTTCTCAAAGCTAAAGAATTTGTGGAAGCTAAAGGCTTGGAATGCTATGTTCCTTTGCGATATAAAGAGGTATGGAAGCGAGGAAAGAAGCGAATCATAACAGAGCCTCTTCTCTCCTCATTTCTCTTTGTTCATGCTACATATAGCCAAGTCGAAGCATTGTGTCGCAATAATAATGCATCAGTTGGTAGGGCATTGCTTAGTTTCTACTACGACCATACTTCTTACCGAGAAGATGCTCCTGCCAAAAATCCACCTCTTACTATTTCTGATTCAGTGATGGACAATTTCATAAGATTGACTTCCATAAAGAATCCTCACATCATTCCTGTTACTTCAGAGAACATCATGTATAAATTAGGTGACGAGGTGGTTGTAATAGAAGGTGAATTCATAGGAATTCACGGAAGAGTGGCAAGGATTGCAGGACAGCAGAGAGTGGTCGTGGAGTTGTTTGAGGGATGCTTGGTGGCTACGGCGTATGTGCCAATAGAGGCGATGAGGAAAAATAATACTCAAGTTGTGATAACAACAAAACTCAACATGATACGATAAAATGTTTATATGACATTGATTGTTAATGTAAAAAAGTAGGATACTTTAATTGGTAAATTATGCAATACCCTTTAATTTCAGAATATATAGAAGCTATACGCTACGCAGAAGACAACTTTGACAAATTGAGCAATCTTCGACCTGTGCTTGACGATAATGGCAATCCCATTATGTCAAGCGGAAACTTTGCTGTAGTGTTCAAGATGAAAGATATTGAAACGAATAAATTATATGCCGTGAAGTGCTTTATTCGTGAGCAAGAGGAACGTCAAGAGAGATACCGAGAAATAATAAAAGTATTGGATGAAATCAAATCATCATATTTTGTTTCAGCTCAATATTATGATAATGAATTGTTTGTTGATACTACACAGGATGATGAAACGGAGTTCCCTGTGCTTGTTATGGATTGGGTGGACGGGATACCTTTAGATGACTACATGAAAGCTATTGAAAGCAAACAATTTTTACGTGAATTGTTAGCAAATCAGTTTCAGAAGTTGGTTTGCTGGCTTTTGCCAAAACATTATGCGCATGGAGATTTAAAACCTGATAACATTATTGTTAGGGATGATGGAAGTATTGTTTTAGTTGATTATGATGGAATGTTTGTTCCATCTTTAAGAGGTAAGGATGCTTTAGAAATGGGAACCCCGATGTACCGACATATAGGTCGAACATTATCGTTTTACAATGAATACATTGATGACTTTGCTGCTGTGAAGATTCTTTTGTTGTTAAAAGTCAATGCTTTAGGCGCCATAAGTTATAATCAGTATGCTACAGGCAATAACGTTGAGTTCATGAGGCTTTTTGAACATTTCTTAACTCATTCCACCATAGCACCACTTTTAGCTGCTTATATTATGGTGTCAACTTTTGGTAGAATTGACAGACAACAGGTGTCTTGTCTATTATCGGATAATTCAGATTTTAATTATAACAAGGAATCTTCTTTACAAGACTTAGCTCGCGAAGGAGATACAATAGCTATGCAAGAATTAGCAAGCTTATATGCTAATGGTATTTATGTGCCCCAAAATACATCTAAAGCGATGCAATGGAATATGCTTGCAAAATTATTAGGCAATGTTAATGCAACTTGCGGTATATGTAAATGTATCTCATATAACAATGATTTTATAATTAACAACGAAGCTATTCTTAGTCAATTGAAAAAGAATAGAATAAACTTTGCATATTGTAAAGAAAGTGAAAGGCTATATTCAGATAAAAAATATGAACAGGCAATATATTGGTGGCAGAAGGCAGCTGATGCAGGGAACTCTGGCGCTCAATATCGTTTGGCTTTCTGCTATTTGAAAGGCGATGGCGTCGAAAAAGACGTTGAAAAGGCTGTGTATTGGTGTCAGAAGGCAGCTGACGCAGGAAACTCTGGCGCAGAGTATATGTTGGAGTTATGTTGCAAAATGTTTAATATTAAAGATTCAGTTAACATCAATCCTCATGAAATTGGAAATATCGGCGAATGTAATACTGCCAGTTACAGTGATGACGGGAAAAGATGTTTGTGCTACTGGGGCACCTGGGGAGATGAGTATAAAATCAAGGATGGAACAGAAGTCCTATGCGATGATTGTTTCAATGATTTATATAGTGAATGTGATGGTCACTACCTAAAAACATTGTGTCTGCCAAGTTCATTGAAACGAATCGGAAATAATGTATTTTGTGCAAGTATATCAGAGATAATATGCGATGCTTCTAATTTTTATACCAACGATGGTTTCTTGTTGTCTAGTGACAACGAAACACTATATAGATATTTTGGTGACAAGAAGGTTGTAGATATACCTAAAGGTGTAAAATATATCAAAGGAGGGGCATTTAGCGAGAAAGATGTAGAAAAAGTCATTATACCAGATACGGTCATACATATAGGCGATAATCCTTTTGCAGGATGTCATAGTATAAAAGAAATTATATCTAATTCAAATCGCTTTCAGGTAATCAACAGAACCTTGTATGGTGAGAGCGAAAAGTGTTTGATAGGATGTTGGAATTATGCGACCTCATATTTGTGTATAAAGAGTGGTACAAAGAAACTTGGAAAAAATGCATTATTTGGGCTGAATTTTCAATATATTGAGATTCCTGAATCCATAGAATTTATTGATGAAAATGCTTTCTTTCACTGTTTTGATTTACTCCATATAGCTATTCCTTCAATTCAATATAATAGAATATATAATCTCATTCCTTTATCTATTAGAGATTTGGTATTAGAAGATAACGGACTTCCATTTTAACCATTTATTCAATTGTTGAACAGTATGGATGAAATTTTGAAATCATTAGAGCTATATAATGGAGCTAATAGGTTAACACAATCGGAATTCAACGACTTAAAGTTGCTTATAGGAAAACTTAAATCAAGCAGACGTGTGCGTTTTATATATCGTGGTGATAGCAATGTTTTTGATCAATATAAAGTTGATTCCAAAGATGTGACATTGCTTGCACATTATATATTTTGTCTTGGTGCTAAAAGCTTGTGTTTTTTTCAAAATAAATATGTAGACAGAAATAGTATTTTCTCTTTAATATGGGAAAAATTTCATAACAAAGTATGCAAATTGGATTTTACATCAGGTGGCACTATAGAGCGTGTGTCTGAATTTTTGAAAGAAAATCCTATGCTCAATAATTATTTCTCAGATGAAAGCAATAAAGATCATTTTGAGAGCCTATCACTATTGTCTGTTTCCAAAGCTAATAAAGTCGTAGATTATTATTTATCCATACTTCATACAATAGGAAAATCAGGGAATGGAGAAAGTTTTTTTCTTTCATCTTCAACAAATTATTTAGTTGCAGATAAATTTAAGGGAGATAATAATATCATTATATACGGATGGCTTCCAAAGAGGGGAATAAAGTATCGTATAATCAACTACAAAGATATTGAAAAAAATAGTCTATTTATAAAATCGTTAAATCTGCCAACATATCAAGTTCCCCTTTATCCGGAACAGAGTGAGATATGCATAAAATGCGGGTTGTTACCACAATATATCATTGGGTTCCAATACGGAACGAAATTTTATATTAATCCAAATACCCTAAAGCCATGGAATGACGATATAATGTATGACGGTTTGGACATTGAACAAAAGGAGTTTAACGACTTGTTTAATGCTACGAAGTTGAAAAAGTCTTTTGTTTTTTGTGATGGTAATTACTATATGATGTCTAAAAAAGATATAACTGAAGTATGATAATAATAGAATCGAAGCGCAAAAAGATTGAGAATATCCTCAAAAAATATCCCGATGCTGTTGTTGCAGATGTGACAAGTCAGGCAAAGGATGGATTAGTGAGATTAAGTCCCTTCTATCCGCATGGAGACATTCCTGTACCTTTTAGCGAGGGATATACTGCCGCCTGTGTGGAAGGTGTTTGGCAAGGTCTAAAAGTTTTTGAAGATGAAGATATTGACATTAGTATGTTTAGCAACGATACGATGAAGAACATCAAGCGGACGGTGCGCAAGCATGGACGAGTGTTGGGGCACCGTAAAGGTGTACATGGTACGGAGATTCTTGGATATATGGAAGCGAAACATCAAATCTATATCCCCACGTACAGATGGATGCTGGAGCACAAAGCAATGGATGTAATTGAACGGCTACGCAAGGCGAGCGAAACAAAAACAATTGTCCTGTTGGATTATAAAACTTGCTGTGACGTGGACGACGAAACAAAGCCGCTCTCTCATGCCTACCTGGTAAAGGCTTACGCAGAAGGACTTTATCCGTTTGATGATCTTAGACTCTCAAATGGAATAGATAATAAAGAAGATTTACCAACGCAGCTTTCGCTGTTTGACTAAATGAAGAGTTATATGGATAAGAAAACTAACTGGCAAGAATATCAAGCCATCATAGAACAACAGGGTATTACGAAATTGTATCATTTCACTGACCGTGACAACCTGCAATCCATCATTCAAAACGGAGGTCTTTACTCTTGGGCGGATTGTGAAGAGAAAGGAATCTCCATTGCAAAACCTGGTGGCAGCAATAGTTCACGTTCGCTCGACGCTCGTGATGGATTACAACGCTATGTACGTGTAAGTTTCGTCACCCAACATCCAATGATGTATGTGGCTATGAACGAAGGACGTATTTCCAATCCTGTATTGTTGGAGATAGACCCTCAGGTCATCTATTGGAAGGCCAGCAAGTATGCCGACCGCAATGCCACGAAGTATGGGGCTCGTGTGGGTGGAAACGTTGAAGATTTCAAGGCCATTCATTTCTCGTCAGTCAAAGTACTGAAGCACTTTGACCTTGATGATGAAGAACAGAAATTCTATCAGGCCGAGGTTTTGGTAAAGAATTTCATCCCGTTGGAGTATATCAAGAATATCGGTAACTTTGGTATCCCTATTCCGAATAAACCGAAAGTATTGCAGAGCAAAATGGCCTATACCGCACAAATAACTCGAAATACGCCTACTGCTTTCATATTTCTTGTGGATCACTCAGTCAGCATGAATAAGATGACCAGCCTATTTGGAGAAGATATGACCATGGCAGAAGCGGCTGCAAGAATTGTGAACCGACAAATTAACGAGTTAGTACTCCGATGCATCAAATCGAATGATACAAGGCATTATTATGATATCGCTGTGATTGGTTATGGCGAACAGGCATATAGCGGTTGGAATGGAGATTTGGAAGGCAGGGACTTTGTTTCGCCAGAGGAACTGCGCGAACATCCTTACAAGAAAATCATCACCCGTGAAGAAAAACGAACGCGAAAGGGAGTCGTAGTAAAGGAGGTTGAGAAGGTGCAATGGGTTGAAGCAAGGCATGACGGTTCATGGACACACTTGCACAAGGCATTTGCCAAGGCTCAGCAATTGCTCACCCAATGGATGGAGAAACACCATGACAAGGATTGTTACCCGCCAACGATTATCAATATTACAGATGGAGAGTTTAATGGCGCAAAACGAGAGGAAGTCTTGCAGCAGGCCAATGAACTGAAGTCGATGTTTACAAATGACGGCAATGTTATTCTGTTCAACATTCACTTTACTGCTAGCAAGTCAGCAGCAGAAGTGGTGTGCCCGATTGAAATTTTAGAGTTAGGTGGTAACAATTATGCAGAAACGCTATTCAATATGTCGAGTCTTCTGCCAAAAAGATACAATGCTGACATCAGCCGTTACTTGAATGACAATCGTGCAGGGCGCCACCGTGCCATGGGTGTCAATGCAGATGCGACTACTTTAATAAAGTTGATGGATATCGGAACTCCGACTAATGTAAGTCAAGCCCAATGAGAAGTTTTGCAATTTCTATAGGAAAGCCCGAACAAGGCTGCATCAATGAAGATGCAGTTATTGCCCGAGAAAATATCATTGCAGTTTCAGACGGAGCAGGAGGCGGAGGGTTGTTTGCCGAACGATGGTCTTGGTATTTGTTAAACCATTTGCCTTCCACACCGATTAGTAGTGCAGATGAACTAGATGCATGGATTAGTGATATTTGGGAACCATATTATAACCAATGTGAGGAAGATGCCAAACAGTTAGGAGGGTTGTCCTTGAACAAATTTTATGATGAAGGTTCTTTTGCCACATTAGTGGCCGTATGGAAACTATCAGACACCGAATGCCAATGGGTAAGTTTTGGGGATAGTGTGGCTTTTCACTACAACTATAGGACAAAGCAATTAGAACACAGTTTTTGTTCTCTTGCAGATTTCGACAAACCGCCTTATCTCATCAATTGTAAGGATGAACTTTTGAAGGAAGGATTCCGCAAAGGAACGTTTCAGACAAATTCAGACTCTATCGTATTTGTGGCATGCGATGCGTTGGCTCATTATATTATGATGACATACGAGATAGCCAATGCCGACAGATTCAGACAGGAACTGAAAACCGCAGAGTCCAACTACTCCAAAAATAGCAATTATATTAAAATGGCACGGATTGTTAGAGGGGTTAATTTTGAAAAAGATGTAATAAACAAACTGACCAACACAATTGGGCATCCAACAAACTTTATGAGGTATTTGCAAAGCCTAATTAGAAAAGGATTGATAGCATACGATGACTATTCAATTGCAATGTTTAATAAATATAAGAAGAAAAATGGATCTGATAAGAATGTATGACACAAATGAAAATGTTTTGGTGGTAAGGAAATCTGACTATCAGAATGACAATATCGGCGATGGATATTTTGTTGTTCCCAAAGATGAATGGCTTTGTGAAGATGATGGACTCAAAAGTTTTCATTTATTCCTAACCAAGTTTGATGGAAACAGAGTTTCCTTGTTTTTGACAAGTGAAGGGCATCCTGTTATTTTCAGAGAACTACCATTATTACGAAGAAGTGATTATATTGAGATATAAATATTACTGAAACAGAATGAAGTATTGATTATGCTCGAACAAGAACTACAACAATACCTCCTCCACGAGTACCCACAAGAGAATGCTCGCTGTGAATGGAAGGAATTTAAGAATCTGAAGAACTCGTTCTGTGGGGACGAGAAGGATGATGTCATATCCTACGTGTCGGCTATTGCTAACATGGAGGGAGGACATCTGGTGATTGGTGTAAAGGATAAGACGCTTGAAATTGTCGGGACAGACATTTCAAGGCTAACATTTAATGGCCAACCAGCAAACACACAGTCGGCGACGTTCAAACTTACAGAACAATGCACTTATCTTTCTTCAGAAGGATTAAGCATCGAAGAATTTGTAACTGATGATACAGACAAGCGAGTATGGATAATACATATCCCAAAGCACTTGCCTCGTCGCCCTGTCTTGGCACACAAGAAGGCATGGCAACGGATTGAGGATTCTTTGGTAGAGCTGACCCAAGAAAGAATGGCTGTTATTCTTGAAGAACCAATCTATACCGCCAAAGATTGGTCTGCAGAAATTGTACCTGATGCTACAATAGACGATTTGGATGAGGTGGCTATAGCCAAGGCTCGAATGATGTTCAAGAAAGTTCATAGTCGCATACCTGCAGAAGAAGTGAATGCTTGGAATATCCAAACGTTCCTAAGCAAGTGTGGATTAACGAGGGATGGTGGCATCACTCGTGCTGCCATCATACTGCTGGGCAAATACGAATCGGCATTCAAACTGCGTCCGGCCGTTGCACAAGTCACTTGGACACGACGAGATGCTAAACAAGATGTTGTGGACTATGAGCACTTCACTGTTCCATTCATATTGACGGTGGATGAAATCCTTTCAAAAATAGAGAACCTGACGTTGAGAGAAATGCCTGGCGGTACGCTGTTCCCAGATACGATGAAGCAGTATGATGACTACACAATTCGTGAAGCACTGCACAACTGCATCGCTCATCAGGACTATACGCTTCAGCAACGTATCAACTTTGTTGAAAATCCTGGTTGTCTGTATTACTCCAACGCAGGTACATTTATCCCTGGCACATTGGAAAATGCTTTGAGAAACGAAGAGCCGCAAACGTATTTCCGCAACGGATGTCTTTGCAGAGCTATGGTTGACTTCAACATGATAGATACCGTAAGTCGTGGCATCAAGAAAATGTTCAACGAGCAATGGCGCAGACACTTCCCTATGCCAGATTATGAGATTGACCCTATAAAGAAGAAAGTCGTTGTCCGCATCTATGGTAATGAAATCAACAAGCGATACACTGATTTGTTGAAAACAAACGACACTCTTTCTCTATGGGACTGCATCTCGCTTGACGCAGTACAAAAAGGTAGAACAATTCATGAGGATATAGCGCAAGACTTGCTCAAACGTGGACTGATAGAGGGCGAGGCTCCGCATTACAGCATTTCTCTTAGCATTGCAAAGAACACTCACCAACTGCCTTCTTACACAAAAACAAAGGGATTGGATAAGGAGAGGTTGCGTCAAATGGTTCTACAATATCTCAGTAATGCAGGTGAAGAAGGTGCCAAGCGAGATAGCATATACGAATATCTGAAAGATGTGCTACCTGCCAACAAGACGGAAGAGCAAAAACTACGCTATGTAGGCAGGCTATTAGTAGAATTGAATGAAGAAAAACAGATAGACAGAATAGGGTTGAAGTGGATATTGAAAGACTACAATCGGTCGGTTCAATCATAATCCGACCGAAAAATCCATAATCCGACCGAAAATCCGACCGAAAATCCGACCGTTTGACGATGTTCCGACCGAAAACAACCCAATAGAACCGTATGTCTGACACAGATATTCAATACAAACCCAAAGAAAAGGAAATATGTTATTAGGAAACAAGATAAGATCTCTTAGAGACGAACAAGGAATATTGCAGCGTCAAGTAGCTGCATACTTAGAAATAGACACTCCAATGTTCAGTAAGATAGAACGTGGGGATAGGCGAGCAAAGAGAAGCCAAGTAATTCAAATGGCAACATACTTCAAAGTGGATGAAAAGGAAATGCTTACCCTATGGCTTGTCGACAAAGTATTGGATGCTTTGGAGGGTGAAGACGAATTGAAACTTACTGCCATTGAAACGGCAAAAGACGAGTTAATGGATATTAATCGCTAATTTGTAGCAAATAATTCATCTTCTGATATAAACAACGCAGGATTTAGTGATGTTGAAAGAACAAAGTCATCCGTAGGCTATGAAGAAGTTATCTACTCGCGGCCGCGATTCGCGCTACCTGCGGCCGCGAGTAGCGCTA
>ENA-OYEF01000120-OYEF01000120.1-human-gut-metagenome-genome-assembly--contig:-NODE-120-length-16625-cov-6.493120_pt1 | contig 16625 bp, 9 predicted proteins | sample MGYA00243552_ERZ652909 | MGnify/ENA primary metagenome ERZ652909 (study PRJEB26926, sample SAMN06164806) | human gut metagenome | biome: ENVO:00009003; feature: ENVO:2100002; material: ENVO:00002003...
CCTAAATATGAGCCCCTTTCAGGGGCGCTGGCGCCTCTTTACCAACCTTGATTTTATGGAATTTTGAACACCTACTTATAATTGTAAACTATTTATGGGGCGCCCCGAAACAATGGTTTCAAGGCGTCCCATAAATCATTTGCGTTCCAGTTCTTGCAGGCTCTCCATCTTCTTATTCTCCAAGAATTCATAGATGCCGCAGAGATGTTCGCGCACGCGTCCGTGTCCAAATTCATAGACCTTCGTAACCAGTCCGTCGAGGAAGTCGCGGTCGTGTGAGACACAGATGAGCGTTCCATCGAAGTCCTTCAGCGCCTGCTTCAGCACGTCTTTTGTGCGCAGGTCGAGGTGGTTAGTCGGTTCGTCGAGAATTAGCAGGTTGACGGGTTCCAAGAGCAGTTTCAGCAATGCCAATCGCGTGCGCTCTCCGCCCGAAAGCACCTTCACCTTCTTCGTGCTCGCTTCGCCGCCAAACATAAACGCGCCCAAGAGGTCGCGAATCTTGTTTCTGATTTCGCCCTTCGCCACGTCGTCAATGGTTTGGAAAACGGTCAGTTCGCCATCGAGCAGCGAAGCCTGGTTTTGTGCGAAATAGCCAATCTGCACGTTGTGGCCGAGTTGCAGGGAGCCCTCGTGCTGCAGTTCGTTCATGATACACTTCACCAAGGTGGACTTACCTTCGCCGTTTCTTCCCACGAAGGCCACCTTGTCGCCGCGTTCAATCGTGAGCGACACATTGGCGAAGATGCGCTTCTCGCCGAAGGCCTTGCCAACGCCGTCCATAATGACCGGATACTGGCCGCTGCGCGGCGACGGCGGGAACTTGAGACGCAATGCCGAGGTGTCTTCCTCGTCCACCTCCACCAGTTCCAATTTTTCCAGCATCTTCACGCGGCTCTGCACCTGGAAGGTCTTGGAATACGTGCCTTTGAAGCGCTCGATGAAATCCTTGGTCTCCTGAATCATCTTCTGCTGTTCATCATACTGCTTCATCTGTTGTTCGCGGCGTTCCGCTCTCAGTCGCAGATATTCAGAGTAGTTGACCTTATAATCGTAGATGCGTCCCATCGTCACCTCGATGGTGCGCGTCGTGATGTTGTCAACGAATTTGCGGTCGTGGCTGATCACCACCACGGCCTTGCCACTCTGGATGAGGAAATCTTCCAGCCATCCGATACTCTCGATGTCGAGGTGGTTCGTCGGTTCGTCGAGGAGCAATACGTCGGGATTTTGTAGCAGCATCTTGGCCAGTTCGATACGCATGCGCCATCCGCCAGAAAATTCCGACGTCTGACGGTTGAAGTCCGTGCGCTCAAATCCCAGTCCGAGCAGCGTTTTCTCCACGTCTTCCTCGAAGTGGGTCATGTCAATCGCATAGAACTTCTCGCTCATGGTGGCCACCTGCTCAATCAGTGCCATATATTCATCGCTCTCGTAGTCGGTGCGCTCCGCAAGTTGCTTGTTGATTGCCTCAATTTCCGCCTCCATCTTGTGGAGGTGTGCAAACGCTTGCGAGGCTTCTTCAAACACCGTGCGTCCGTCTTCCGTCATGAGGTGCTGGGGAAGATAGGCAATCGTTGTGTCTTTTGGGGCTGAGACCGAGCCGCGCGAGGCTTGGCGCACGCCTGCCAGAATCTTGAGCAACGTGCTCTTTCCCGCGCCGTTCTTTCCCATTAGGGCAATGCGGTCTTTGTCGTTGATAACAAATGAAATGTCTTTGAAAAGGGTGGTGCCGCCAAACTCGACGGTCAATCCATCAACTGATACCATGTATGATTTGTATTTTTTAAAGGCTTTTGCTTTGGTTGAAAGGGGGTGAGAATCCCGGTAAAGGGTTTTGAACGTGCAAAGGTACAACATGTTTTTCAATATTATACGAAGTTCAAACCGAATAGCTCGTCTGAAAAACGTAATTTTGTCTGTGGAGAATGGCCGTGGGAGGGTGAACAGAAAAAATCTGTCCTATCAATGCCGACGATGCAGCGACTTTTTCCTGCTTGCCTGGCGGCGGTTGCCGCCGTATTCGCTCCGTTTCCAGAATCCATCCCTTCTCCGCTTTGAACGATTAACCAACTATCACAAAATACCGATAAGAAAATGCTGACACAAATTCTTTCTTTTTTCCGAACGAAGACCCTCTCTCTGATGGTACTTGCTGCTTGCACATGGTTTGCGCCGTCGACCGCAAGGAGCGAAGAATTTACGATTTTGCAATGGAATATCTGGCAGGAAGGCACGAAGGTTAAGGGCGGCTATGATGCCATCGTGGAGGAGATAGTTCGTCTCAAGCCCGATTTTGTCACGCTCAGCGAAGTGCGCAATTATCATAACACCAACTTCACCCGGCGGCTGACCCAGTCGCTGCTTCAGCGCGGACTGACCTATTACAGTTTCAAAAGTAAGGACACCGGATTGCTCAGCCGTTACCCCATCACCGATTCCCTCACCGTTTTTCCTGAACACAACGACCACGGTTCTATTTACCGTCTGCTCTGTGATGCCAAGGGCAAAAAAATGGCGGTCTATACTGCCCATCTTGATTATCTCGATGATGCCTACTACAATGTGAGGGGCTACGACGGCAGTTCGTTTCGCGAGATACCCATTCCCCGTACCGTTGAAGAAGTGCTCGAGCGCAATGTCAAGTCGCAGCGAGACGATGCCATCCGCTGCTTTATCGAGCAGGCCAAGAAAGACGAAGCAGCGGGATATACCGTTGTCATTGGCGGCGACTTCAACGAACCTTCGCATGAAGACTGGACGGAGGCCACGCGTTACCTTTATGACCATCACGGTCTGGTTGTTCCCTGGACCGTGACGTCGCTCCTCGCTGAGGCTGGCTTTCGCGATGCCTACCGCACCTTCTATCCGAATGTGTTGACGCATCCCGGCTTCACCTTCCCCGCAGACAACCCAGACGTGTCACCTCAAAAACTGACGTGGGCGCCTCTGGCCGACGAACGCGACCGCATTGATTATCTGTGGTATAAGGGAAAGAATGCGCGGGTGACGGATTGTCGCATCTTTGGTCCTGAAGGTTGCATTGCATATAGTCGCCGATGCCCGAATCCAACGCGCGAAAATTTCATCAAGCTTCTCGGCGTGTGGCCAACCGACCATAAGGGCGTTTGGATGAAGCTGGAGGTGGAGTGAGAAGCGGGGGGATTGGGCCCGCCTTGCGATTCTTCCAACCAAGCGCCGACGGCGGCTTTTGAGGCGTGAGTCTGACGGCTCCAAGCAGGGAAAAATATCTCTGAGGAGGCAAATTCCTGATTGGAAAATCACGGAGAAATCAGTGAATTAGGAAAAAATAGTAATAAGAAACCACCGCGTTTCAAAAATGCTACGTAAATTTGCCACGCAAAAGCATAGCCATTCGGCTCCCCATAACAAACAAACCAACTCAACGTGAAAAAAATATTCAGCAAATCCATTCGCCTTTTCATGGCTGTTGCCATTTCTGCGGTGTTCTTCGCAGCCTGCGACGACGATACGGCTGCCATTGGCTCTGGCGTTATGCCCGGCCAGGACGTGGTGGCAAGTTCCCAGCAGACGTTTAGCGTCAAATCGCGCACCGTGCTTTCAGACTCCGTGTTGGCCAACACCAACAACAGCTATCTTGGTTGCGTGGTTGACCCAGAAACGCGTGCCAAGACCACGTGCAACTTCATGGCGCAGTTTAATGTGCTCGAAAACACCATCTATCCAGAGCGCAAGAAGATGCTGACCGATGCCGAGGGCAAACTGATTATCGACTCCTGTGCCATCCGCATTTTCATTAACGACTATTACGGCGACTCGCTGCAGACGATGAAGCTCGCCGTGCAGGAGCTTGATACGGCCAAGGTGATAAAGGAAAACGAGAATTTCTATACCAACCTCTCGCCCGAAGACTATTACACGCCAGGCAAGGGCCAGCGCACCACGCTGAGCTATGCCATCAAAGACCTCAGCCGTCCGGATTCCATCACGTCGCTCAGCCGCAACATCGTGGTGCGTCTGCCAGAGGACTACGGACGTTTCCTCGTTGAGAAATACTACGAGAATCCTAAGTTCTACAGCAATTCCTATCAGTTTATCCATCACGTCTGCCCCGGCTTCTATTTCCAGATAAAGGGCGGCGTTGGTTCGATGGCGCAGGCGCGTACTTCCACGCTCGACATCTTCTTCCGTTACCACAGCACGGAAAAGGGCAAAGACACCATCGTCAACGGTATGCAGCGCATGGCTGCCACGCAGGAAGTCATCCAGCAAACCATGATCGATAATACGATTCCGGCTTCGATGCTCAACCCCGACAACGACTACACCTATATCAAGTCGCCAGCCGGACTTTTCACCGAACTGGAACTGCCGATGAATGAAATCGTTGACGGAGCGCATTACAACGACACGATTAACGCGGCCTCTATCACCCTGACCACGGTCAACACCAACAACCACACCGCCAACGCCATCGGTGCGCCAAAGCGCATCATGCTCGTGCCGAAGAGTATGGCTTATTCGTTCTTCGAAAACAGCCGCGTCACCGACGATTCCTATTCTTTCCTGGCAGAATACAACAAAACCTATAACGCCTACTCCTTCTCAAACATCTCGCGCCTCATCACCAATCTGAAGAACAAACGCGACAGGGAAGCTCGCGTTACGCCGCAAGACAGCGAGGCCGTTCGCAAGGCGAAATGGGCCACTTGGGAAGCGCAAAACCCCGACTGGAACAAGGTGTACCTCATTCCGGTGGATGTCGTGACCACGACGTCGACCAACAGTTATGGCGTTGTCTCCACCGTTATCCACAGCGTGAAAAACCAGTTGGGAATGTACAGCACCATGCTTAAGGGCGGACCGCAGGGACTCGTCAAGATGGACGTGGTCTACAGTCGTTTCGAAAACAAGTAATGACTTACCATTACTAAATAAAAAACTCATCGGCAGTTGGCCCAACCGCCGTTTGGAAAGCCATAGAAGGTGTCCTGAAAATAAGGATTTTGAATCTCGCAGATTCGGTTCCATATTTTCAGAACACCTTTTTCTTTTCCGCGTGACACCATCTGCATTTTTTTGTTTAACTTTGGAGTCTGAACAGCATTCTGTTCAGACTGATTTTTGCATACAAAACACAATTACACACTATACGCAATGAAAAAAAATCGCAAGAACCTCACAGGGCGCTGCGCCGCCATCGCTTTGGCGTTGCCGCTGACCCTTGTTGGCAGTGCTGCGCTTGACGCCAAACCCCTGCCGTTGCCAACCACAACGCAGACGGCCGGCTCGCAGCTCATTGCCGATGTTCGGCAAATCAACCCGACAACTGTTGAAGTCATCTATGCCGATGGCAAGATGATGATGTTCGACTTCTACGGACCTAACATCGTGCGCATCTTCCGCGACGACGATGGCGGCATCCTCCGCGATCCGAAGGCCAAGCCTGCAGCGCAGATCCTGACGGCCAACGCCCGCCGCGCCACTGGCGGTGTGACCGTGAGCAAGCAAAACGGCACAGTCGCCATATCCACCTCACGCGCTGCCATCAATATCAACTGCACCACGGGCCTTTTCTCCGTCGTGAACAAGCAGACGGGCGAAACGGTGGTTGACGAAATCGCACCAGTGGTTTTCGATAAGAGCAAAACCAAACTGACGTTTGCTGCGCGTCCTGATGAATATTTCTTCGGCGGCGGTGTGCAAAACGGACGCTTCTCACACAAGGGCAAGAGCATTGCCATCGTCAACACCAACAACTGGGTTGACGGCGGTGTGGCTTCTCCAACGCCTTTCTATTGGAGCACCCGTGGCTACGGCGTGATGTGGTACACCTTCAAGCCGGGCCGTTATGACTTCGGCGCAACGGAGCCAGGCAAGGTGGTGCTGACGCACGACGAGGATTATCTCGATGCTTTCGTCATGGTTGACAACGGTGCCGTTGAACTCCTCAACGACTTCTATCAGCTCACCGGTAATCCCGTGCTCCTGCCAAAGTTTGGCTTCTATCAGGGCCACCTCAACGCCTACAACCGCGACTACTGGAAGCAAGCAGAAAACGGCTTCATGCTCTATGAAGACGGCAAGCGCTACAACGAGAGCCAGAAGGACAACGGCGGCATCAAGGAAAGCCTCAATGGGGAGAAAAACAACTATCAGTTCTCTGCCCGCGCTGCCATCGACCGTTACCTCAACAACGATATGCCCCTCGGATGGTTCCTGCCTAACGACGGCTACGGTGCTGGCTACGGCCAGACCGGTACGCTGGACGGCAACATCCAAAACCTCAAGCAGTTTGGCGATTATGCCCGCTCAAAGGGCGTAGAGGTAGGACTCTGGACCCAGAGCGACCTCCATCCGCGCGAAGGCGTTGAAGGATTGCTTCAGCGCGACATCATCAAGGAAGTGCGCGACGCAGGTGTGCGTGTTCTGAAAACTGACGTTGCCTGGGTGGGCGCTGGCTATAGCTTCGGTCTCAACGGTGTGGCCGACGTTGGCGAAGTGATGCCATACTATGGCTCAAACGCCCGTCCGTTCATCATCTCTCTCGACGGCTGGGCCGGCACACAGCGCTATGCTGGCATTTGGAGCGGCGACCAGACTGGCGGCGACTGGGAATACATTCGCTTCCACATCCCGACATTCATCGGTTCTGGACTCTCCGGACAGCCCAACATCACGTCGGATGTCGACGGTATCTTCGGCGGAAAGAACCTGCCTGTCAATGTGCGCGAATTTCAGTGGAAGACCTTCACGCCGATGGAACTCAATATGGACGGCTGGGGCAGCAACCCGAAATATCCGCATGTGCTTGGCGAACCGGCAACGAGCATCAACCGCTCTTACCTCAAACTGAAGTCGGAACTGATACCTTATACCTACAGCATCGCTGCTGAGGCCGTTGACGGCAAACCGATGATTCGCGCCATGTTCCTCGACTATCCGAGCGACTATACCCTCGGCACGAAAACTCAGTATCAGTTTATGTACGGTCCTTCCTTCCTCGTGGCTCCAATCTATAAAGACACCAAGATGGACAAGGAAGGCAACGACGTGCGCAACGGCATCTATCTGCCAAACGGCAAGTGGGTGGACTACTACGCGGGCGACGTTTACACTGGCGGACGCATCATCAACAACTTCGACGCGCCGCTCTGGAAGCTCCCTGTCTTTGTCAAGGCCGACGCCATCATCCCGATGACCAACCCCAACAACAATCCGAGCGGCATACGCCAGGATTTCCGTGCCTATGAAATCTATGCCGATAGCGATGCTGAGTTCACGGAATACGACGACGACGGCACGACGCAGGAATACCTCTCTGGACGCAACACGCGTACGCTCGTTCATACGCATGTCGACAAGCAGAAACTAACGGTTAGCATCGCTCCGACCATTGGCGGATACAACGGTTTCGTTCGCGAAAAGGAGACGGAACTGCGCATCAACGTTTCGGCACAGCCCAAGAAACTCACCGCCAAGGTGGGAGGCAAGAGCGTGAAGCTCACCGCTGTTTCTTCGCTTGAAGACTTCGAGAAGGGCGCCAACGTTTACTTCTACAACGCCGCTCCCAACCTCAACCGCTTCTCAACGCCAGGCACCGAAATGGCCAAGGTGGTGATCAAGAAGAATCCGCAGTTGCTCGTCAAGCTCGGCAAGGCCGACGTGGTTGAACAAGGCGTGGAAGTCGTTGTCAACGGCTTCGAATTTGCACCTGAAAACCGTCTCGCCGTCAGCAGTGGCAGCTTGCAGGCACCGAAGGCTGTTGTCGATGAAAACGGCACCGGCGTCTTCACCCTCACCCCCTCTTGGGAGAAGGTGGCAAATGCCGACTTCTATGAAGTGGAATTTGGCGATATGCTGTATTCAACCATCCGCGACACGGAATTTACCTTCGACGAGCTCCAGCCTGAAACAACCTACAGTTTCAAGGTGCGTGCCGTGAACAAAGACGGCTATTCGCCTTGGACCACCGTCAGTGGCACCACCCAGAGCAATCCGCTCGAATGGGCTGTCAAAGACATCAAGGCCACCTGCACCGCAGAAGGTCAGGGCGGACAGGGCGTGAGCAAGCTCTTCGACTTCGACGAGAAGTCGGGCTGGCACACGAAGTGGGGCGCCAAAGCCGTTCCGTTTGACATGACGCTCGACCTTCGCGCCGTGAGCGAACTCGACCGCATCGAATACATGCCGCGTGAAGATGCTGCCAACGGTACGCTCCTCAAGGGCTCTGTCTCTTACAGCACCGACCGCCAGACTTGGACCGCGCCTGTGGCCTTCACCTGGAAGCGCGACAACACCACGAAGACCTTCAAGTTTGAAGGCATGCCGAAGGCACGCTACGTGAAGATTGCCATCACGGAAGCAGTTGGCGACTTCGGTTCCGGTCGTGAAATGTATATCTTCAAGAAAGAGGGCAGCGAAAGCTTCATCCAGGGCGACATCAACCACGACAAGCGCATCGACGAAAACGACCTCACCTCTTATATGAACTACACGGGTCTGCGTGCCGGCGATGCCGACTTCGACTACGTGAAGGACGGTGACATCAACCAGAACGGACTCATCGACGCTTACGACATCTCTGTGGTCACCACGGAACTCGATGGCGGCGTTCGCAACAGCAACGACAAGGTGAGCGGCTCGCTCGTGCTCACGCCAAACAAGAAGACGTTTGCCGCTGGCGACATCATCGAAATCAAAGTGTCGGGCAAGGACCTCCACTACGTGAATGGCTTGAGCTTCGCTTTGCCTTACAACGTCAACGAACTGGAATATGTTGGCACAACGCTGGTGGGCATGAAGGAAATGGATAACCTCACCTACGACCGCTTGCACACCAACGGCCAGAAGGCGCTCTATCCGACCTTCGTCAACCGTGGCAACAATTTCCTCCTTGACGAAGGTAGCCACGAGCTCTTCACCATCAAGTTTAAGGCCAAGAAGGCTGGCAAGTTCAACCTCAAGGCCCAAGATGGTATGCTCGTCGACCGCAACCTCGGAACGGTGAAGTTCTGATAAACCGCAGAAAACGGCTGATGGCCTCGTCGGCGGTAACGCCCTGAGGCCATAGCAACACATAATAGTCTCTCTGCTCCTTTCGCCCCGCCAGTACAGTAGCGGAAGGTGGCAGCTAAACGATAAGCCCCGCGGCATTCCTTCATAGAAGGAGTGGCGCGGGGCTTTTTGTATGCGACCCGATGGGTAGGGTGCTCAAAATCCAGGAAAATCAAGGTTGGCAAAGCGGCGCCAGCGCCCCTGCAAGGGGCTCATATTTAGGGTAGGGGCTTGCCCCTACCTTTTGGAGCCGATTTATGAACCTCGCCCCTGTAAGGGGCTCATATTTCGAATGATACAGCGGGGCAAGCCCCGTGCCAACGAGATATGCGCCCCTTACAGGGGCAGAAGCGAGAATTGATGAACTGCGGCGAGAGATAGGGGCAAGCCCCTATCCTGGAATATGAGCCCCTTTCAGGGGCAGCGGCGCCACACCTGCCATATTATTTGGTAAATAATCTCTGCGCGGTTTTTTAGCCCAATAGCATGGTGGTGCAGCGCTGCAACAAGAGGCGTTGCGCGAACATTCGGCGAAGGTCTGAGGCGAAGCATTGTAGCTCACTTTGCTTGCAAAGTGAGGGGGAACGCATATTGTGGCGGACAAACACGGCTAAAATCCAACAAAGTCATGCCCCAAAGCGCTGGCCATATTCGCTACGTGTTCGTTGCCCTCACTTCGCAAGCAAAGTGAGCTACAATGCTGGCGCCGCAACAGACGATTACACCTCAGCCTAAGGAGAAAAACTACAGATTCCTTACTTGTCAGCGAACGCGGGACGAGGTACGACCGCACGCGGGACGAGACACGACCGCATGCAGGGCGACGTTTGGTCGTGCTTCGTCCCGCGTTCGCTGACAAGTATATGGAATGGAACAAGAAGCGTTATTCCGCTTTTGTTATATGTCGCTGCGAGGGACTAACTTACCATCTGCTTATTGTATATGGATCACTCTCTGTTGATTCGTGCCACCAATTCATTTGGTGTTAGTATTTCCATCTTTGAGAAGCCGAACCACTTTTTGCCCAGGTCTTTGATGGATGCTCCAATGTGATAAACATCGTCGTCAATACAAAGGAAACGGTCATGCGATAGACGAAAAGTGTTCACTTCTACAGGAGCATATTGAGCATTATGGCGGTCTATATCAAGTTGGAATTGACGGCCTATCTGTTGGGTATAGATTACAGCGGATACTTCTGCTCCCCTTTTGTCAAGCAATGTCAATACTGTTTCATCCACATAATTATCTATAAGGACAATGCGTCTCTTCGCACACTTAATCAAGTCGGATACGAAAGTGTATGCGTCATAAATTTGTCCATTGTAGAACACGCCCTGTTTCGGCTTTGCATTACCCTCGTCCAATCTGCGGAACACTTCTTCTATACGCTTGTCTGACTCTTGTAAGTGTTGTTGCATTTCTAATTGATGATACTCCATGGTTGAGAGACGTTGAAACACTTCGGCGTTATTCAGAAGAAAGTGCCGCATTGATGTGAAAGCTCGCATAATGCGAATGTTCACCTCAATTGCAGTATCAGAACGCAAAACGCTGCTAAGCATGGCAACTCCGTTTTCCGTGAATACATAAGGTCTGTATTTCATGTGCTGTCCACGTCCTTCGTTTAAGGTCGCAATTTGCGACCTTAAACATTCTTCCTTGGTCAATTGAAACATGAAATCCTCAGGGAATCGTTTGATATTACGTTTTACTTGTTCGTTAAGACGCTTTGTTTCAACACCATAAAGTGTGGCAAGGTCACGATCAAGCATAACTTGTTGCCCTCTAATTACCTTTATTAGAGACTCTATATTATCCATGACAATCAACTGGTTGTTCTCGCTCTTGTCTGTTATATTTGCCATATTTATATCTATCTTCAAAATCACAAATTGTGTCCTTAAACGTGTTGTTTTATAGCATGCAAAGGTGGTTCTTTTAGCCTTTAAACCACTATCGCACAAACCCTTTCTATGAAAAGAACATAAAATCATTGGTTTTATTGCGGTGATTGCACTCTTAGCCATCGCTTCACTCGTTGTACCGTGCTCACCCCTTACATCTGCTTAACCCTTATTATAATACGCAAATATACACAGTGAACTTCATTATAATGGGGGCATGGATTTTTGAAAGCGATAGAATCTATTTACAATGATATGCTGTTTAGAAGGCGTTGCGGTTGTCAGTTAAATCCTCTCCGTTTATGTTGCCATCTTGAACGCCATGCCCCTTCTCCATTTCTTTCCTGCAGAACTGGTTGCTTTATGCCATCGCGTAACAATATTTTTTACCACCTACTTACCATTAATAAGGTCCTCCTCACTCCGCCGGGTGCTTTTTCAACACCTTTTGGAATTGCCAGTAAAAGAGTGGGGCGGCGGTGAAGAGGCCGAGGGAGATGGCCAGGAAGATGCCCGTTGTCTTGAGGTGGCAGGGGAATCCGAGGAAAAATCCTGCTGGGATGTTGACCACGATGTAGCTCACGAAGGCAATCCACATCATTGACATCACCTGCGATGTGCCGCGGAGGGCGTTGGCGTAGCAAATCTGCATCGCGTCGCCAAACTGATAGATGATGAGCGGTACGATGAGCGAAACGGCGATGCCGACAACTGTGGGGTCGTGCGTGAAGAAGTGGATGAACGTGGGACCGAGGATGAGGAAGGTGAGCGAGGAGAGCGTGGCCATGGCGCAGAGGATGTGCTGTCCGGCACGCGTGGCGAGGCGCACTTGGTGCCAGTCGTTCAACCCGACAAAGGTGGCCACGCGGATGCTCATGCCCGAGCCGAAGCTATAGTAGAAGAGGAAACCGAGCGTTCCGATGGTGAGCATCACCTGGAAGGCGGCCAACGACGGGGCGTCAATCCAGCCTGCCATGATGCAGCTGAAGGTGAAAGCACCGCTCTCCATGCCCATCTGCAAACCGATGGGGAGTGATTTGGTGTTGACAAAGCGTGTGGCTTTCCACGATAGCGGGGTGGCGTTGAAACCAGTGCGGTAGGCGGCATAGCGCTTACGGAAGGCCACGACGGCAACGATGGCTAATGCCATGTATATGCGCGAGAAAAGCGTGGAGAGGCCGGCACCGAGCAAACCGAGTTCGGGGAACGGGCCGACGCCGTAGATGAGCAGGACGTTGCCGATGATGTTGAGCGCATTGCCCGTTAGGAGAATCCACATGCCGGTGGCGGTGTCGCTCGTGCCGTCGGTGAATTGGCGCACGGCGTTGAAGAGGGCCACGAAGAGCATGGAGATGCCGATGACGATGTAGTAGGGGCGGATGTGGGGCAGGAGTTGCGGCGGCTGGCCCATGCGGTCGACATAGAAATAAAGCACGGTCATGATGGTGAGCAGGACAAGCGTGAAAAGTCCGTTGGCCATGAGCGCCTGCTTGAGCAGGCCGCCAGCTTCGTGTTTCTCGCCGCGGCCGCAATGGGCGCTGACGAGCGGCGTGAGACCGTAGCTGTATCCCATGATCAGAAAGGAAATGAGGTTGAACACGCTGTTGACAAACGACGCCGAAGCGAGGGCGTCCGTGGCGTAACGGCCCACCATCATCGTGTCGGCAAATCCCATGATGATGACGCCGATTTGTCCGATGGCAATGGGAATGCCCAGGCGAAGGGTGGCTTTGTAGTGGGGGAGTAGTTTAGACATAAATTGTTGTGTTGGGATGGTGTTTGGAGGAGCGGCTGGCGCTGGAGGTTGGTAACGTCTGTCTGTGGAGTTGGCGGGCGTTGTGTGTTGGGAGATGCTGCCGCTGGACGTTTTGGCAGGAAGAACAGACTTTCCTGCCAACATGTTTTTCTTTTCCATAAAAAGACCGCGCAACTCCGGCATGGCGCAGAGTCGCGCGGTCTTTTATGGCTTCTTATGATAGCGATAAAAGAATCGTTTCGTGGGGTGTTTCAGTGGGGGGAAGCGTGAGTGGCGTTTCAGAACGCCTGCTTACCTATTTGTTCTCAGAGAGAAAGTCTTGAGCGTCACGCGTTGTCGCTTGTCGCCAAATTGCACCGTAAAGGTGACGAGGTCGCTCTTCAGTTTTGAGGGAGCGATGATTTCCACTTTATAGCGGAAGCCCTCTCCCGAAGCCAGTTCGCTGACAATGGCTGTTGGCGAGATGACGACGCGGCGGTTGTCGCAGGTGATGATGGGCGCAATGTCGTACATCATGTTGTCGCTGCGGTTGTAGATGTCCATCGTGACACAGACATGCTCGTTGGGGTCCAGCCGCTGATTGTGGTTGGGGTCGATGAGTCGCACGTTGGTGACTTCCAGGTAAGACCATTGCGAGAGGCTGGCCGTGGCGCGTGAAGAGCGGTGCGACTGGTAGTCGTTGTAATATCCTTGGACGTCGACTGGTTCTTCGTTTCCGTATTTGGAACTGGCTTGCCCTGTGATGGCTGCGCCTGCAGCTCCTCCAGCCACCATGCCGATGAGGCTGCCGACGTCAGAGCCTCGCGGGCCGCCGATGATGCCACCGATGCTGGAGCCCAGCATGCCGCCCATGCCGCTTCCTGTGGCAACGGCGGAGAACTGCGAATAGTTGCAGCCCGACAGCGTGAGGAGCAGGCACAAAGTGATGATGAGGGAGTGCTTCATCTTTGTTTAGGAGGGATTATCTTACGAGGATGACCAAGTAACGGCTCACGCTCCAGAAAGCATCGGGGTTGGTGATGCGCAACGTGTAGTTCTCCTGTGCGTCTTTGTCAAGCGTGTAAGAACCAGCAGGGTGGCTCGTGAGCAATGTTGCTTTCTTAGAATAGAGAGGAATTTTCTGCGTGACGCGGATGTCGATCTTCGTAAAGTATTCCTTGTTGAAGTTTGATGAGCGCATCACGTCGCCTCTTTCGAGAATGTGTTGCTCGCGAAGTTCCTTCTTCGTGCCAAACACGTACCATGCCGTGTGCAACTGCTGGTCTTGGCGCACCACGGTGCGTTCCTTCTCCTCGTTTTTCGTCGTGAGGTCTTCCACGTTGTCGCTCAGCTGGTCAATCTGTTCGCTTTGCTCTGCAATCTTGATGTCTTTCTCAGCCAGTTGCTTGCGCAGCTCTTCAATTTCGCGGCTCTTGCTTTCGAGCTGGCGGTTGAACTCTTCCACCATGGCTTCGTAGGCGCTTTTCGTTTCCTTGCTCGTTTGGCTCGCGTTTCTCAGCTGCTGCTGGAGGTCGGCGATGCGGGCGCGGTTGAGGCGCAACGTCTGCTGGATGAAAGCCATGTTTTCAACGATGACTTGCTGGTTGGGCGTTTCGGCGTTTTCTTGCGTCACGCGGCCTTCAGCTTCGTTGATTTGGCGGAAGCCCTCGCGGATTTGCTGGATGGTCTTTGCCAAGTCTTCCGATTCCGAATTGCTTTGCGCCAACACCCGTTGCAGGGAGTCGATGACTTCCTGTGAGCGGTCGGTTGTATTTTCCTTCTCTCGTTTCGACTGGCAACCGCCGAATGTCAGTGCTGCGGCAACCAGTGCAAGAATGGTGAATCTCTTAGTCATTGTGCTAATGGTATTTTAGTTGAAAAGCCATCTGCCGGTCTTCCAAATGGTATGGTCACGCGCGTGGCGCGGAAGCTACCCGTTATTAATAGGAATGTATATCTGTACTTAGGAATGTGCCTACACAGAAAAGGCATGTACCAGCATGCGAACGGCATGCGTCTTTAGTAAGATATGTGTGGCCGGCAAAAGAGTTTTCTGGTATGTTATGTCGTTATTAGAAATCTGTTGTGGAATCTTCTTCTTCGCTGTCTTTCCGTGCGCGTTCGCGGCGTGCCTTGCGTGCCGACTGTTTGGCCGTTTCTGCGCCTTCAATAACGAGGACAAATTCACCGCGCGGGGCGCTTTCCTCAAAATGGTGGAGCACTTCGGCAATGGTGCCTCTGACGCTTTCCTCGTGCAACTTGGAGATTTCGCGGCAGGCCGACATGCGGCGCTCCGCTCCGAAAGTCTCGACAAATTGCGTCAGGGTTTTCACCACACGGTAGGGCGATTCATAGAAAATCATGGTGCGCTCTTCTGTTTGTAGGCTCTCCAGGCGCGTGGCTCTGCCTTTCTTTTGGGGCAGAAAGCCCTCAAACGTGAAGCGTTCGCAGGGCAGGCCAGAAGCCACCAAGGCTGGTACGAAAGCCGTGGCGCCTGGCAGGCATTGCACCTCCACTCCGCGTGCCACGCAGGCTCTGACAAGCATAAAACCAGGGTCGGAGATGCCGGGTGTCCCGGCGTCGGAAATGAGCGCCATCACTTCGCCTGCCGCCATGCGGGCGGCAAAGGCATCGGCCGTTTGGTGTTCGTTGAATTTATGGTGTGAACACAGCCGATTCTTTATCTCAAAATGCGCTAAGAGGATGCCCGACGTGCGGGTGTCCTCAGCCAAAATAAGGTCGGCCTCCTTCAAAACTTTCAAGGCCCGGAGCGTGATGTCCTCCAAGTTTCCAACGGGCGTTGGTACTAAATAGAGCTTTCCCATGTTGCAAATATATAGAAAACTCAGGCAGGGAGCAAATAAACCGCCCTTTTTTTAAAATAGTTTTGATTTTATTTGGCGCTCTCTGAGGCTTGCACTACCTTTACACTCGTGTTTTTTACGGCATTGCCCGCCATGCGACAGCTTTGTCGGAGTGCCTTAGAATCTCTTCAAATTACTTAGAATCTTTCCTTATTAAAAAGATACATCATTGTGAAACCGATTACTTTCGACCGCTTTGCGCGAGGACTTGTATTTGTTGCCGTGCTCTTCGCCGCCTATGGTTGCTTCAGCTATCTGAGTCCGGTGCTCATCCCCTTCTTGGTGGCAGGCGTGGCCGCTTATCTGCTCAATCCCGTTTGCGATTTCTTCCAGCACACCTGTCGTTTGCGCTTCCGCGTGGTGAGCGTGTTGCTGACATTGGTGCTGGCCATCGGCGGTATTGTGGGCGTCTTGTGGCTCTGCATCCCGCCCATATTCGACGAGTGTGGCCATCTCAGTGTGGTGTTGCGCCATTATTTTGAGTCTGAGGCCGACAATGAGTCGGTATCGTACGTTGTGCGCAATATCTTCAAAGAGGGCGCTCGGAGCACCAATCTCATGTCGTTCGTGGAGTCAGACGACTTCCGCGCCGTGTTGAAAACAGCCCTTCCGCGCCTTTGGAACCTTCTGATGTCGACAGCCGGTCTCGTGGTCAGCTTCGTCTCCTCCTGCATCGGCTTGCTCTACCTCTTCTTCCTGTTGCTCGACTACAACCGTTATGCCAAGATATGGATTACGTTTGTTCCACACCGCTACCGCCCCTTCGCTCGGCAGTTTCTTAACGACGTGACCTTCTATCTCTGCGGCTATTTCCGCGGCCAGCTACTCATTGCTTTGAGCAACTGCGTGCTTTTCACGTTGGGCTTCTTCCTCGTGGGTTTCCCCATGCCCATCGCTTTAGGCTGTTTCATCGGCATCATCAGTTTCGTGCCATACTTGCAGGTGGCTGGCCTCCTGCCTTGCGCCGTATTGGCCCTGTTGCGCACCGCTGAGACCGGGCAGAACTTCTGGCTGCTCATCGGCGGCGCCCTCGCTGTTTACCTCGTTGTGCAAATCATTCAAGACGTCATCGTTACGCCG
>ENA-OYEF01000167-OYEF01000167.1-human-gut-metagenome-genome-assembly--contig:-NODE-167-length-14128-cov-5.268315_pt1 | contig 14128 bp, 14 predicted proteins | sample MGYA00243552_ERZ652909 | MGnify/ENA primary metagenome ERZ652909 (study PRJEB26926, sample SAMN06164806) | human gut metagenome | biome: ENVO:00009003; feature: ENVO:2100002; material: ENVO:00002003...
TAATGCCACCGCCTCTTAACACTATCGTTGAGTGTGATGACCTTTGGTTGGGCTTGTCTATGATGTTGAACTTGTCGGCAAGTTTAAAATATGCCAACTCCATAAATAGAAGAATCAGAAATATGATTCCATAAGTTACTAAGCTATTCATCGATTCAAATTCTTATATTATATTTTTATCTGATACCACAACTCTAAGTTTACCATGTTTATGATTTAAAAGTGAAGAGTCCGCAATATACCATTCTATTTCAAAGTCTTGTTGCTTCCTCGTGTCTATAAATATTTCATCTTTCAGTTCGGATTGTAGTCCATGTATCAGATTGGACAATCTTGATACATATTCAAATTTTGAGGAAGGCTTGTCGGGATTCCACATTGTTACGGAATAGTCAGGATAACCACCTAACATATTAATGCTTCTAAAACCATTCATACTGGCAAGCAATTGATTATATTGCGGCTTAACGAGCGGTTCATATTCATATTTTGAAACACTCTCGTATGGAGTATATAACTTTACGTTCTTTGGAAATCTCAATACAATATGTAAATCTCCAGTTGGAGCTGTTCCATCATTTACCACTTTTATCTTTAAACGCTTAAATGCATCTTGCAACATATCTTTCTTTGTTTGCAATGTCACCTTTTTCTTATAATCAGAAAGATATTTCGTACGCATCTGATTGAAACAAGCCTTTTCCTCTGGTGTATGTTTCAAATAAAGATTAGAAAATGCTGTCAGTTGTTGTTGGAATGCCCCTAAAATGTTATCATAAGTAACTGGCTCATCTTTTTCTTCTGGGTATTTCAGTGATTCTTCAAGAACTTTCTGTTTCACTATTTCTTCTACAGATTTATATTGAATCAGTTTGAGTTCTATATAATCAGAATTATTATCACTGAATAATATTTGTGGATTTGAGCATCTGCTTGTCCATCGAGCCAATTCTTCCTTTACTTTTTTTAACTCTTTTTCTTCTTCTGTTGGTTCCTCAGCTGCCCTGTATGCGTCGTCCATCGGAAGAATATTAAGTCCTAACTCTTTGGCTTTCAATAATAAGTCAGTATCGTTACTTACTACATATACATCCTCTTTAGGAAAAGGAGAATGCAGAACATTTAATAAGAAACGGTCATCATTTACAGTTAAGTCAAAAATAGTCTTTTCGTCATCATGTATTGGTGTCTCACGACAATGAAGCAATGGCACCCTGCTTTGTTGATTCTTCAGTAGTATATTGTTAAACTTTTCTGAGATTTTTCTTGCCTTGTTTCTTACTCGTCCTTTGGAATTATCCTTATGCCCATTGATTTCTCTTAATATGATGCTTGCCAACACAACAGAAATCTCGTCTGGTGTACCCAATAAAGTTTTCCAAGGGATATCTTCATATCCTTTATAGTGAATGAATATATTTGTGTCTAAAAATATGTATTTCATTATCGTTCTCCCTCAAAGATTAAATTGTAAGTCTGATAATCGCATTGACTGATGCTTTTATTGCTCCGTTTGGTATTGATGTAGAATGGTTTGAAGTAGTTCTTGCTCTGCCTTTCGTACACTTCCAACAAGCATGATGTCGCAATTTTTAACGATGCGTCTGTATTGTCTACATCTTGAAGGTATTTCACAAAAGAATCTTTGTCCTTAAAGAGTTCAAGAACAGGCAAATGGTCGTTCATTCCAATAATTATACCTGTATTATGTCCTTGATATGGTTTGTGACAAACAAAATTCCTAAAGTACAATTTTGCTTTTTGTGTCATACTATTCCTTACTCGCACCAATGCATTATCCTTCAATTCCGTACTGCCGTCTTCTCTTACCCCAATAATATTAGCTTTTAATAATTCGTAAACGTCCTCGGTTGTCGCTCCTCCTGCTTCAAATGTTTTCACACCTTTTCTAAAAATTCCTTCCGCTACGGATTGTAAATAGGTATGGCTGAATATCAATTTCATTTCTTGACCAGGTCTTAAACATGCGGATATTGCGTCTTGAAGTAAGATTGCAGACAACACCCATTCATGTCCTTTACATATAAAATCATCAATGGTCTGTACATATTCTTCTGTGGTTAATCTGAAATCTTTAGCATTCTCATCAAGATTATTCTTTACAAGCAAGCGGATGCAATGAATATACAACTCTCGTGTTTGGCAAAAATAACGAGCCATTGTTGAGAACCTCAGATATTGCTTAAAATCTTCAGCAGAATGCACCATTACAGCACGACTTATTACAAAGTCTGCCACATCTTTCTTTAAGTATTCTGTGTCCCATTGTTGTGCAACCTTTCTAAAATCGTCAATAGAAACATCTTGAGCAGCCAATGAGATTAAATCTTTAAAAGGAATATGTCCTAATTCTTGGTCAAAGAAATAAAAGTCAAAGGATCTTTTCCATGACAGATGCCTGTATCCAAATTGTTTGTCATTTTGCTCATACTTCCTTGTCGGAGGAAACAAAATGTTTAATACGGGAAAAGATTTTACATTAGAAAGTTCTTTCGCGTCATTTAGTACAAAATTGGTATCTCCAGAATTGCCAAATGGATTCTGCTTGAAATACCAATGCTTATATAGCATATCATATTCCTTTGGATATTTATATTTTATCAATCCTAACAAAAGAAAGTCTCTTAATGTGACATTTTCTTGAATTTCCACAAAAGAGGCTATAACCAAACCTATATATCGTTTTATGTCACGTGGTGTAGGTAGGTAACTATCAACAAACTTCACAACAGGCATCAATGCTTCATCAATTTGTTTTTGAGACATACTTTTAATAATGCCTTTTGCTTGTAATGTATACATTCTCCTTTGCAAATATCCATTCTTGTAAAACTGTTTTCTGTCTGGCAACCGCAATTCAAGATTGAAATACTTGTCTGTATAATCCCTATCTACTGTTTCATGAAAATAGGCTTTTAACACTTGGTTTACATAACCTTTATCGTATGCACTCACAAAGAATGTCCGCTCAAAAGAACCATTATTTCCTATGACTTTCAAAACCTCAACAATTTCTTCTCCTGTTAATCTGTCAAAGTCATCTATGATAACGACAATCTTTTTACCGATAGCGTGTATCATATTTTCTACAGCCTTGCGTGACATTCCTATGTCTTGTGCTCGGATTAAGTCAAACACTTTAGACCAATAAGTATTTTTTGACAACACTTGTAAAGCTTTCATATAATCAGTCATTACATGAGATGATCCCGTATGGTATTTCTTCAATGCAGAACATATCGTTGTAAGAAAATCATGCTGTATCAGCTTTACGTCTGCTGATTTTCTTGGGTTGAAGTCCACTACGATGCACAAGTTGTTCTTCTCTAAATGTCGTTTCAAAAGGTTCAGCATTGATGTCTTCCCTGCTCCCCAAATACCAGTAACACCAAGGCTATAAGAGGCAACCCCTGTACTACTTGTAATTGTACATGCTACTCGTTGGGCAAAAGTTCCATATCGAAATTCATCTTCAGACAAATCTTGTATAGGATTGTCGTCAATCAATATTATAGGTGGAACATCAACAGTATTCTGTTGGGGTTCATTCTGTTTTACTAATTCTATATATAGCCAATGTACACACACTCCTATAGGAAAAGCCAATAGTATCAGCATCCAACAGTCCAATAATGAAAACGCTTTTATATATATCCATTCCTTAGAATATAGTGCGTACAGCATCCAAGCCAAGACATACACATTGACGTGCTTCTTTTCATATTTGCATTGAAACATCTGCCAACCATAATAACCAATTATAGCAGATGACAATATTACCAATACAGATAGTTGCCAACAATGGTCTAATTGCAGAATACTCCATAATGGAGACAATAAGTAATTGTCAATTGGTCTACCAAACGAAGCTATAATCAATACGAGGATAGTTGGTTTGAGAAAAATATCTTTCAGACAAGCAAGTAATTTTACAATCTTTTGTTTCATGCGGATTATTGATTCTTCAGTCAAGTTCTGGCTTATCCTCCCTCAAATACGCCCAAACCGAGTGAGACAATTCTTTTATCATTGAGTCACCACAGAAGTGCTTGAACTTCCAACTTGAGCGCAGCACACCTATAGCCTTTTCTATGCGCTGCTTCATTAAGTTCTTCGACAATGTCACTTCTTTGAATGTATCATCAAGCACACGCTTGTCTATTGGACGCAAGTCTTGATAACAGGATTTACCAAGTATGTAGTCAGCCAAATGATTCAAACAATCAACAAAGTTCTTCAATCCAAAGCGAATGCATTGCTTGTCAAACTCGTTCCAGTCAAGCGTGTCTTTGAAAGCCTGTCGCATCATAGCCCAATCGCATACATGCTTAATGCTCATTTTAGAATATAGAAAATGGCCATTGGCATGCTCTATCATAAACATAGCCTGAAACATTTCAGGAGTCAAGGCAAGCTTTGTATCATCAATATACTGCGGAGTATAACCATTCAGCAAACCTTCCAAATAGTTCTCCAATTCTCTGGTACGCCTACTGCGCTTCACCGAACAGCAGTAACGATGGTTTTCTACCACCAGACCTTTATACGAAAACACCGAGTGTTTGTAATAGTCTGCATCCACCTTGCATCCTACAGAAGCACCCAACGAATTTCCTGATTCGTATGCATTACAGCCATCCGACTTCGAAATCAAGAAGCAATCTAAATCGCATGAGAAACGATGAGAAGGAACAGGGTAAAGCTGAGATATAGAAAGCCCCTTCAATACGTATGTACAGATATCATTGCAGTCATGTAATTCAGAAAGATCCTTGGCTGCACAATAATTTGCTGCATATCGCTTTTCTTGTGCCATCAAACTTCCTATCCATTGCATCTTCACCGCCTTTGTTTGAACATCCGCCCTCAACACACCATTGTATGCAGTAGACAATTTCTGTAGACCATCCAAAGCAATAGCCACTACCTCCTGCTGTTGCGACAATTTAAACAAAGCCTTCAAGTCAAGTTCATTCTCTACCGACTTAGGTATCTCCCCTAATGCAGCCTGCAACAAGATTATCAATTGAGAATAATCAGAAAGAAACATTTCTGTCTTTTTATGTACAAAGAAGATCAAACAACCTTCTTCAGTTTTTTCAATATATTGCTTGGCAAGAAAACAAACAATCCGGTAAGCCAAGCCTTCACCACATTCATCTTCAACACCGTCTGATACATCCTCACCACAGCCTTAAGCATCACCCACTTGTTGCTTGTTTCAGAGCCTGGTATATGACGGTATTTCCACAACGCCTTAGGATAGGTATAGATATAATCCACATCCCTCAGAATGTTCATCCACAATCCCCAGTCCTCAGCTCTACGGAGAGGTGGCATGTATTTCTTGCCCACTCGCTTGGTATCAAACAAAACTCCTGGAGTACCAATGTTGCATCCAGCAATCATCGATTTATACGACTGTCTTGGAGCTTGCTTCATAGTGTAATAAGGCTCCAACTTCTCATTGGCATCCTCATGCCAAGTGCAGGTGAGTTCATACTCATTGTCCTGCATAAACTTCAACTGCTCCTCCAACTTAGTAGGATACCACCAGTCATCACTGTCACAAAAGCCAATGTATCTACCTTGTGCAGCCTTTATACCTAAATTCCTTGCTAACCCAGCTCCACCATTCTTCTCCGCACGGATAACCTTTATACGGTCATCCATGCTTTTCACTTGGTTTAATACCTCTGCTGTCTCAGGTGCAGGGCTACAGTCATCAACAATTACCAACTCCCAGTCCTTATAAGTTTGGGCAATAATTGCCTCAACTGTCTCACGAATATATGCTGCCGCATTGTAGTACGGCATGATAATACTTACTTGCATAAAAGATTTGGAATAAAATAGATAAAGCAGGATGAAAACATTATATAACCTGCTGTGTTTAGGAAAATCCTATAATTTAAATGTGTATGTTTCGTAGGATTAAGATGGAATAGACTTAGATTGAGTGCATTATTTTTTTTATGGGGAAATAAACACTCTTTGGGCAAAGCTTAACTATTGCTTTGAGTTGTTTTTTTATACGAATTTTTAAAGGGAACATTCCCATATAACTTTTATAAATACGCTGCAAATCGGATTTTTCGGATATACTTCGTAATAAAAAAGATCTACGCCTTTTATCAAATGATTGGGTCTTACAATACGATTGCGCTTTAACAATATCAGAAAAAACAGCCTTTTCAAGTTTCATTTTTTGCTGTATCGACTCAAAAAAAACTTTACCCAAAGGGGTCTTAACAACTACCGCGGAGACACCTTTCGTATTTGTATCGTACTTTTCTCCCCAATAATCACCGATACGAATATCTCCATATGCCATTGTACTACGAGAGTTACAGTCGTAACAAGCTTCATTCATAATATCCCCTCCAAAGAATATATCAAAAAAAGGATCTTTAGATTTTTTACTTGTTACCTTATGTGTATCGTAATAGAAGTCCATACTGTATTCATGCCACGCATACGTTTTACTGCGAAATGTTACCTTGTCATAAGTTTCACGACCTGTGATGTTCTTCGTATTCGATAGGTACGATTTCCATAATTTCATGGAAGGACAACCATGACAGAATATATCGACTAAAAGATACTTTTCTGGATTTCGCTTGTATTTACTCGTCTGTGAGAATCCGTATATTTGGCAAGGTGTTCCAAATATAGCATACTTCTGTTCAGTCTTGTCTTTCAATACTTCGTCAAAGCCATCTATTGTTAGGCTTTGAAAATATTTTGACCCATAGAATTGGTCAAGTTCGTCTATCGAAGAAGCAACAACAGATTTGGCTATGTTTTCTTTTGTGTCGTATGCACATCCCATCACCTTGTAGCCCCTGTAGATACATTCTTCCATCAATACTCTGGATATACCTCCGCTACTCGATGCTCTTAGTTGTTCGTCATCTTTGTTCACGGCAGCATAACAAACTTCATGCGCGTCGCTCTGTATCAAGTTCTCATCGTATTTATAGCAAGACTTTTTACAGAGATCGCATTCCACACATTTATCTTCATCTACGACAGGTTTATAGAATCCCTCGTCGTCTAATTGAATCGTGATTGCATTTTTTCCACAGACGCTGGCGCAAACGCCACATCCCGTACATGAGCGCAAACCCTTATTATCACAAACGTTACTTTTCATTCTTCTTTATTGAATTTATAGCGTTATTTACATAGTCGTATGCTTTCTTACGTTCTGCGTTCAGAATTTCTTCGGAATGTTCAAAATCCAAATTATTAAGTTCCTCAACTACATTCTTCGGCTGATAGCGGTCGAGCATATCCACTTTTCGAAGAATAGAAAGCACACGTTCAGACTGTTTATTGGCAGAACCATATTCACGTTCATACGTAAAGAAAGGAGTATGCATATTTATGGCGAAAACCGTCCCATGAAACGAGTCCGTGCATACAACTTTTGCATTTGCCACAAGTTCTACAAACTCTTTCGGACCGGCAGCAATAATACTATCACTGTAATCCATATACTCAAACTTGTATGGAATAGCCAATATCTTGCAATCAAGTTTTTCTTTTAGTTTTTTCAAACATTTCTTGGCATAGTCTGATGGTTCATCCAAAAAGTAGGCAAGTATATAATCATTGGGCTTGTCCTCTATACATAAGATACTTTTCCATTCCTCAGAGTTTATAATGAGTGTCGGATCAAGCAAATGCGTGGCATCTCTGCCTGTAAGTTCCTTTATCAGTTTTACACCGCTATCTTCTCGAACAGACAGATAAGGATAATCAATTATCCATTTTCTCATTTTCTCCTTATTGTAGTCTGCTATGAAATCACGTCCGAAACTTGGTGACAATGCCACGCGCTTATATTGGGGTGCAAAACGCAAATAATAGAGTGGATCTACATATAAAGTTGAAGAATTCCATATTTGGTCACTACCAGAGAAGCAAGCGATAGATTCTTCAGCCATCCGCTTCAGTTCACCATACGTGACTTCTTGAGGTTTCAAGTATGTATCTGTGAAATTAAAAAACTTGCATTCTGTGCCTTCTACCAATGTCTTATTATAGGAATTGTTGTATGTTTTCAGTGAATTATTCTTATTCAAGAAAATGGAGCGGAACAAAATAGTCATCAACTTGCCAATTCGCACATCACGACCTTTAATCAACGACTTTAATTTTACAAGTTCACACTCATACCCAGTTTTTTCTATAATTCTTTTCCCAGCCAAGGCTTGTAGACTTGATCCATAGTTAAAAGCGGAAAAGACCGTAGTTAATATAACTTTCATAGCTTTTATTTCTTCACCAAAGTTTGCCTTAGGTTATAATAGTATTTACCAAGAACCACTTTGAACATATTAATTATATGCCATCTTATTCTTAGTTTTAGACGTGCCATTCTTGAATTAATTATATTAGAAACTAATTTGGTTTCCATGGAACGTAGAATAGCATATCTACCAACTAAGGTGATGCCTTCTTTCATTTTATTTTTTGTCGTTGGCTCTGAGGTATGAAGCTCTGTTATACCAGCATATTTGGCAGCTTTCGTTACTATTTCGGATCCTCTTCCATTAGGTATTGATGCAATAAAGACACGTTTGTCTAAAATTGTACTTAATATATCCACTGACATTTTCCATTCCTCAATGATTTCGTTTCTTGACAAATATTCCGTCCACATACCAACCAGAGAGGGAATGCAGGGTAATGATGCGGTTGTCTCCAACTTTTTGTGAAGAGGAAATGCCCACAGCCTCCATAGCCTGTAAAAGTTTGGGTACGGTCTTGCGGTCTTTATCCCAGAGTTTGGCAAGTTGGGTATTGTCAACCATACATTGCCCACACAATATTTCCACTTGTTGGGTCTTGCTGATAGGTACAAGTGTTGTTTCACGTTCGGCAAGAGAGGCAAGAGACATGAAGCATTCCATGCGGTCAATCTTGTACTTCTTGCAGCGAAGATACTCCATCTGTACATTGGACAGCGTGAAGCAGTAATGTATCTTTTGTTTATCCATCTTCTGTAAATTTTGAATATTATAACCATAAATGGCAAGACTGTTTTTCTCAGTAAAGAGAAAATCATCTGTGCCGTCCTCGCCTTGGGGAAATGTCCTCTGCTATAACATAGAGCTCGCCTTGCAACCTGTCATTAGAATGGTTGCTTAATCGTGAAATGCACTCAATGCAAACAGACTGGGCAAGAAGTTTTCTTCTGCCGATAGTTGCATCATCGTTGATGCCCTTGTTGGCTCCGCATTGCTCGGCAAGTCCATTGAAAGCATCACGCATCCGAAAGTAGCCGTTGCCAGTATTGATGTAGCTCACGGCAAGGTCTGCGACATTTGCCAACTTGCTTCTATACTCCTCATGGGAAATATCGTCCTTCATCATCGCCATGTCTATTTACAAAGTTCACTCATGTGCTTGGTTGCTGCAGCCTTGGTCTCAGCCTCGGACATACTGCGGTTCTGGCGCATCCAGTTCAAAAGTTCGGACTTCTCAAAGTAGATAATCTTGCCGTTGGGACGGAAGAACGGAAGTTCATGCTTGTGTGTCATCTTGTAGAGACTGCTCTTTGATATACCCATGAATAAGGCTGCTTCCTCCAGTGTCAATACTTGCTTGGCATCACGGAGTAGGTTCTCCATTATCCCAATGCGGTGCTCATGTGACTCTACCTTCAAAAGAAGAGTCTCGGTGTCGATAGTTTTGTTCATTATCCTGTAATTTAATTGTTTGTAATTCGTTGTACTGCTTGTTTTTGAATATGTAGTCCCCAAAGGCAGAGAGAAATCCCTGCCCAAAATATGGGGACTACAAAAGTGAAATTAACTGGTTGTTATCCTGAAAAGTTCTGTTTACTTGTTATCCTGTATAAAAGTTATTCTGCGTGGATGGGTGTTGGTGGCTGCTGTCCGCTTTGTCCTTGGTATTTGCTTGTTCTCCTCACGCTGTTTGCGACCTCGAAAGGCTTTCTTCGTGTTGTCAACAGCCTTGACCTTTTCATTCGTCAGCACATCTGCATAGATGGCGGTGGATTTGAGCGACTTGTGTCCCATCAGTTTCTTGGTAGTCTCAATGTTGCCGGTAACCGCCTGTACCAAAATTCCGAATGTATGTCGGGCACAGTGAAAAGAGATATTCTTCTCAATGCCCACCTTTTTGGCTATACGTTTGAGAGCGGCATCCACATTAGCCTTTGCAGGAAGGTGAAACACAAAATCATCATCGCATTTGGGTGGCATCCATGACAAGGCGGTATTGCCGATTGGTACGGCATTGAGAGCCTTTGTTTTCTTTTGGACGATTACAAGCGTGTTCGTTTCCTTGTTTCTCTTGATGTCACTCCATCGCAGAGCCTTGATGTCGCTGATACGAAGTCCTGTCAGACAGGCAAAACCGAAAGCTCTCTGTGCTTCTGCAACTCCTGGACTTCTCTCGTCTGAAGCCATGAACCTTTTCAGTTCATCGGGAGTGAGATACAGCTTATGTGATGACTTTGGCTTGGGAAATATGTCTGACTTCTCCAACTGGTAGAAAGGGTTAGCCTTCAACTTGCCGAACTTGACAGCCTTGTTGAAAACCGCCACTATGCGCTGTTGAACATTGTGAAGGGAGCCTTCACACAAAGGCTTGGCTTCAACTCGTACATACTTCTGTGGTACATAGTCGTTTTTCAACCAAAGAAAGAAAGCCTTGAACCATTCCTTGTCGAACTTCCTCAGAGTGATGTGAGGTCTGCGCTTGTTGGCAAGAAACTCGCTCATTAGGTATTTCAGATACTTTGATTGGTCAACAATAGCCTTGGAATAGTCTGTGTTGTCGCTCATCCAGTCGATGTAAGTCTGGATCCAATCTAAGACTTCGGGAGACTCGTCATTGGGGATTTCCTTCACAATCATCAAATGACCTACCTCTGGAATGGTCTCTGGATGAAGAATACGCTCTGCCCTTATCTGGTGAGCACGTTGCAATGTTTCTTCGTTCCTTGCTTTGGTCTCTGCATCAACCTCTGGCAACAAATAGAGGGAAAGAAATTCAAACTTGCGCTTGCCACCATCGTAGATGTCAAGATACAAGCTTATGTTGTCGTTGGCAAGTGCCTTTTGTCTGATAGTTATTGTCATGTCTCTATATGTTTTCGTTGTCAATGATTTATGTGAACATACCATCAATGAGATTGATGGCTTCCTCTTTTTTCTTATCCACGATTTTAGCATAGATTTCCGTGGTCTGAATGTTGGAATGTCCCATCAGCTTGCTTGTGGTAAAAAGGTCTGCACCGAGCGTGAGCATCATCGTTCCGAACGTGTGCCGTGAGCAATGGAATGAGATATGCTTCTCTATCCCTGCCGCTTCCGCCCATTTGCGGAGAGCCCTGCCTATAACGGTCTGTGTGGTTGGTATATCAAAGAAAGGAATATCATTTCCTCTTGGCTTTGGCAACCACCGCTTAGCCTCTTCCGAGAGAGGTATTATAACTGGCTTCTCCGTCTTTTGCATTTCCATGTCTATGTATTCGCCCTTTCCGTCAGCGGTCTTGAAGATGTGCATCGGAGCAAGGCGGTACATGTCGCTTAATCGCAATCCAGTAAAACAGGCGAAGATAAAAGCCTCCTTGACCTCTGGACGATAACTGTCCGTTGCCATGAGGGTGCGAAGTTCCTCAATGGTCAGATACTCTTTCTTGCCGTCCTTGGGCTGAATGCGCTCACGTGCATCCAGTTCTTTCATAGGGTTGTTGCGGATAATGCCTTGTCGCACAGCGTTGTTGAGAGCAGTGGAGAACATTCCGAGGTATCGGCTTGCCGTATTCTCGCTGATAGGTCTTGGCTCGCCATACTTGATATGGGAGTTTGGGAAGTTACGCAAGAACTTCACATATCCACGGCAGAACTCCGCATTGACCTCTTCAAGCGAAATGAAGCCTTTATTGGTCTCGTCAAGATACTTCTCCACAGTGTGCATCATTTCCACACGGCAATGGAGCGTTGACTTCTTGATGCCGACACCACCTTCACAATACTTCTTTATCCATGTGGTAAGAAGCATCGAGCCTTGTTTTACTGTCTCCCAGTCCTGTATGCCGTGACCATGAAGGGCTTTGATGCGCTCTGCCTTGATGCGTTCTGCAATCGCCATAGTCTGCTTGTTCTGTTCCTTACAGACGGGATTGATTTCGGGGACGAGATAGAGTTTGAGGTATTCATACTTCCTCACTCCCTTATAGTAGATGTCAAGATAGATACTCTTGTTGCCATCTGCGAGCGACTTCAACCGAATTTTAATCGGCTCTTTCAGCTTTACTTGTTTCTTTGGTCTTGCCATGATGTATGAAGTGTTATTTTGTTTTTGTATTCTGCTACATTGGAGGGTCATTCTCCCTCTTGTTGAAAGTTCATGTCAGATATGGTTTCCTATGCTGACATTTGCTTTTCTTTCTCTTCCCTTACTTCGGAAAACTGATGTAAAGATAAGAAAACAAACCGAGAAACGAGAAACAAAACGGAAACAAGAAACAGTCTTTTATGTCTTTTTAAAAGTGAGTTCAGCAAACATAGGAAAATTCAAATTATCGCTTAAAGCATTGATACTTAGCGCATTTACTTTCATTTGCTTTCTTGTCTTTTCAAACGCATTTTGTAGGACTAAGATATTCTTGACATCCTGCTCCTCGTTGTTCATGCTGATGTACACCGAGATAGCACCCACTACAGCTACTACACCTGCGATGGCATAGCACAATTTCACCACGATGGGCACATACTTGGCGATTTCCTCCGTTACCTGCGTCAACGCTGTCGTGCCGGCTGTGTAGTCACCTGCCGAGTTCTGCGCCATTGCTGCACCACAACCCACCAAGAGCATAAGTGCCATTGCCTTTAAACGTCCAGAAGACATCACATTCTTTGCCTTCTTCTTCAAATAATTCTTTGTCTTGTTAAACATTCTGTTTCCTTTTGTTTGTTAATCGTTACTTTTTATATACTCGTCTGCAGTTGAGTCTGTTGTTATCCTAAAATCTATTTACCTATCTGATACCGTTATCCTAAATCTAACACCTACCATATCTGATACCCGAAGAATGCCGGAAACACGATAGAAGCTCCGATGATGAACAGACATGCGCCTACTAACATCATAATGGATTTCGTCACTCCGTCTTCTCCTGCGTTTATCTTGATATATATCTGCAATGCTGATATGACTGCTACTATGGCTGCTATGGCATAGAGCAGATAGAGCACATACAGCATCATTGTCACCACATAGTCGTGCATGTTTGCCAAAGCGTCTGCTCCCCAACTATAGTTCACACCGCCACACTTGGCACTTGCTCGAATGGGGATGCCCAACACCAATGCGGACAAAGCCCAATGAAACCGTTTCGTTTTCATAGTTCATTCTTCACCATTTGCCATTTTAGCTTAGGGTCTCGCATAATCATTGCCGTGTATAGTTCTTTGTCGGTCAGTGGGTTGGACATATACGTTTCCGTTTCTTCCAACTGTTCCTCCATCTTTGCTTTCAATTTTTCAAAAGCACTTTCTTTGTCTGTATCACCTGATTCTCCAGATGAAGCATTGGCTTCATTGCCGACATAGCCTCCATTCACTCTGTCGGATTCTTCCAGTCCTGCTTCGGCAATGTTATCATTGTAGCCATTCGGCTTATTCGCAGCATCTCCCACACCATAGTCTGCCACCGCATCCACCTGTGTGTCATAGCTGTTTCCACCAATACTGAATCCTCCGTTGTTTTCTTCTACGGTGATGCTTTCCTCTGCATCAGCCATATTGCTAACGTCAAATACTTCCTCCGTTGTCTTGGCATCATCCTTCTTGCCATAGAGGTCTTTGGTGACTATAACAGCGTAGTAGATGATATATACCGCTGTCAATACAAGTACGAATATCAAGTATGAACTCATTTCTTTTAAGTTTGATTATACATTGTTGTTCCTATTGTCTCTTGTCGTTTTCTTTGACTACCCAACAAGCAATTCTCATATATGATTAATCGGCTTGCATGGTAGGGAAAGGCTGCACATGCCCACAGATAAAATATCTCTTTTGTCCATGCCGTTTGGTTGTGCGCCTTTCCGAAAACGATT
>ENA-OYEF01000175-OYEF01000175.1-human-gut-metagenome-genome-assembly--contig:-NODE-175-length-13836-cov-17.256658_pt1 | contig 13836 bp, 10 predicted proteins | sample MGYA00243552_ERZ652909 | MGnify/ENA primary metagenome ERZ652909 (study PRJEB26926, sample SAMN06164806) | human gut metagenome | biome: ENVO:00009003; feature: ENVO:2100002; material: ENVO:00002003...
TTTAACAACTTAAAATAATTATCTTTATGAATCCAAATTCAGATTTAAAGAACAAAAAGAACAATGAGAGTATTATGGCAGCTAATGCCGAGTCTTCAACTGTTGGTGCAGGTTATGCCGAGTCAAGAATTTCAGAGTATGCCGCCCGCTTTGCTGCATACAGCGATGAGCGCTTGAAGCAGACCATAGATCACGAGCGCAAGGTTCGTGGTTGGGGCAGCGAGCGCAGCTACTTCCTCGCCGCCCTGCGAGGAGAGTGTGAGAAACGAGGCATTGATTACTGTACGTGGGTATAGATGCTCAAGTACGCGGGCAGAAAATGATGTGGATTTCTAGAAGACGCAAGGCAATGCAGAGAGCTGCTGCATGATGGTCTTAGCCATGCGGGAGTGCCCGGCATCATTAGGATGAAGACGGTCGCTATCCGGTTTGTTAAACATCTGCGCACCAGCATAGTAAAGAGGGAAGAGACCGGAAAGGGAGTTGAGGTCGATGACCGGAACCGCCCAGACATTGCCTGTTTCCTTGATAGCTTTCACGTATTCATCGAAGAAGATGCCACGCACATTCTCGTACATCTCATCTGGCTGGATGTTCTTGTCACCACTGGCAAAGAGAGCACGATGCACAGGAGTCATCACCACGATTTGCTTGGTAGGATACATCTGCTTCAACTTCGACATGGCGATGTTGATGCGGCCTTTTAATGTATTCTTGTCCATGCAGAAGTGGCGGTGGCGGCGCTGTACCATTTCGCTTGGCTTGTGGCGGGCAACTCTCACGCTGTCGAAAGTCTCTGTGTACCATTCGCCTACAGGCACACCGTTATTGTAATCGTTGGTACCCATAAAGATGAGGATGGCATCGAAATCATCACCATGTTCCTTCTGCAGTTGGTCTGCCTGACGGGGAATATCGTTCCACTGTCTGCCGCTCACACCATAAACGTAAGGGGTGATGCCGAGCCAATCCTGCAGGAATCCCCAGTATTTTACTTTTGATGCCTTGATGTTAGGGTCTGTGATGGAGTCGCCGAAGTAAGCCACCTTCTTTCCCTTCCAAGGATGCTGAAGGTTCTTGAAAGCCTTTTCTTTTTCGGCAATTTCTTTCTTGCTCATCGCCTTCTGGGCGAAGGCGGGTAGGGTTGGCATCGCCAGAGTGAGGGCGAGTGCCAGGGTAATCATTGTTTGTTTCTTCATTGCTAGTTTGTTTTTAATTCTTTTTCTGAGTGCAAAGGTACGGCAAAAATCTCAAACGGCGCAACATTTATTGTTCAAATATCAGTCTTTTTCTGTTTTTTTTTTGTAATTTTGCAGCCGCTAATAGAAATGAGTATTTATAATAGGTATATTATTAAGGATGGCAGTCAGTTTGAGTAATTTAAGTGATTTGGCGCGCAAGCGAGTGGCGGTTGCGGCTTATTATTTTGTTCCGGGAGTAGTGTTTGCCAGTTGGGCAAGCCGTATTCCGGATGTAAAACAGATGTTGCATCTGAGCAACGGCCAGTTGGGAACGGTGCTTTTCGCCATTCCTATCGGCCAACTTCTGATGATGGCTTTCTCGGGTATCCTGGTGAGTAGATTTGGCAGCAAGAAGATGCTGGTTCTCTCTGAGGTGCTCTATGCCCTGGTTCTTTTCAGCATCGGTAGCAGTACTACGGTTTTTCATCTGATTTTGAGTCTTATTGCTTTCGGAATGATGGCGAATCTGATGAACATTGCCACCAATACGCAGGCATGTCTGGTAGAGAAGATGTATGGGCGCAACATCATGTCGTCGTTTCATGGTCTGTGGAGTCTGGGTGGATTCTCCGGTGGTATCATCGGTGCCATCTTTGCCAATACTTTACTCCCGATAGATGTCCACTTTGGAACTATCCTGGCTCTGAGTATTCTCATCATTGCTGTCGGTTTCCGCTTTCTGATTAATGATGCCATGGCGAAAGCAGAAGAGGAGGATGTTCCAAAGTTCTCTTTCAAGACCATCGACCCGATTCTGTTCCTTTTGGGACTGATGGGATTTGCAGGCATGTTCTGTGAAGGTACCGTTTACGATTGGAGTAGCGTATATTTTTCATCAGTAGTAAAACCCGATGAGGCTTTTATCCGTGCGGGCTATGTGGCTGGTATGGGTGCGATGACGTTGGGTAGATTCATGGCTGATGGGTTTGTTACGAAATACGGCCCAGCCAGAGTATTGAAGGTTTGTGGTGGTTTGATATTGGGCGGTTTGTGGCTGGCTGCTGCCTTGCCTTATCTCATTCCTGCCACCTTGGGCTTCCTGCTGGTAGGTTTCGGCATATCTTCGTCGGTTCCTATCTGTTACAGTATCGCCGGAAAACTGGGAACCATCAAGGCGAGTATCGCCATTACTATCGTTTCGAGCATCAGTTTCTTCGGTTTCCTTGTAGGACCTCCGGTTATCGGATGGCTTGCTGAGGCTACCGGTCTCCGCATTGCCATCAGTATTGCCGCCTGTCTGGGTCTGATGATTGCGTTTGTTGCCGCAAAGGTAGGAAAGAAATTATCTTGAATAAGGATACGGTTGATGTCTTCTAATGATATGGTTGATGTCGTTTAAGGATATGATTGATGGCGTTCAAGGATATGACATAAGTCTTCCGAACAGTTACTTGAAGTCTTTCAGATATATTGAATAAGTCTTCAGGATATATTAAATAGTGAGCCGCACAACAGCTGATGTGCGCTTGCACAACAGGTGTTGTGCGAGCGTCGCTCAGCTGTTGTGCGGCTGTCGTTCAGGTGTTGTGCGCTCTCTTTGTTTGTTTTCTTAAAGCAGACACCTTGATTAGATAAACAAACTTCCTATCTGGAAGACCAGGGCTGATACTACCCATGCCAGAAGCGTGGTGTAGCCGGCAGCGAAGCCTGCCCATTTCCAACTGCCCGTCTCGCCCTTGATGGCAGCGATGGTGGCGATGCAAGGGAAGTAGAGCAATACAAAGAGGAGGAAACTGTAGGCGGTGAGCGTTGCCTTCGCTGCTGCCTCGGCATCGCTGTAACCGTAGGTCTTCTTCAGGTCTGAAGTCATCTGCTTCTTCAAGACTTCGTATTTTCCGTCTTCATCGTTGTAATCCTGATCATCAGAGAAACTGTCGTTGTTGCTGTAGAGCACGCCCATTGTTGAGGCTACAATCTCCTTGGCACCCACACCGGAAACCAAGCCCACATCCAGTTTCCAGTCGAACCCCTGTGGGGTGAAGATAGGCTCGATGGTCTTACCGATTCTGCCGATATAGCTCTGTTCCTGCTGAGCCTGGGTATCAAGTTCTTCATTATGAGGGAAATAACCCAAAGCCCATACGATGATACTTGCCACAAGGATGATACCACCCATCTTCTTCAAGTACTGCTTACCCTTCTCCCAGGTATGTCGGCCTATCGCCTTCCAGGTAGGGAAGCGGTAAGGAGGCAGCTCCATAACGAATGGGGTATCTTCGCCCTTCACCACGAAACTGGCAAAGATGCGGCTCAATATCACGGCTAGGAAGATGCCGATGAGATAGAGCGATACCATGATGAGCGAACGGTATTGGATGGCAAAGAACGTTCCGATGACCATGATGTAGATTGGCAGACGAGCAGAACAGCTCATCAATGGCAGAATCAGCATCGTAACCAGACGCGAACGGTGACTCTCGATGGTTCTTGTTGCCATCACTGCAGGTACGTTACATCCGAATCCCATAATCAGCGGGATGAATGACTTGCCATGCAGCCCCATCTTGTGCATCAGCTTGTCCATGATGAAGGCTGCACGAGCCATATATCCCGAATCCTCCATATAAGAAATGAAGAAATACAGAATCAGAATCTGTGGCAGGAAGACAATCACGGCACCTACACCACCAATCACACCATCTACCAGCATATCCTTCACTGGTCCATCCGGCATTGTATTGCTGATGAACTCGCCCAGCCATGCCACGCCGTCCTCAATCCATCCCTTAGGAATCTCGCCCAGTACGAAGGTGGCTGAGAACATGATGAACAGCAGGAGAACGAAGATTGGGAAGCCTACATATTTATTGGTCAGGATGCTGTCGATGAGGTGGGTTACCTGATAGGTATCCTTCGCCTTGCCCGGTTCATAGCCTGCTTCCTGCAATGCGCCATGGATAAAACCATATTTGGCATCCATGATGGCGGTTTCGCTATCCTCCAGGGTCTCTTCCTTCACGCGCTTGGCTGCCTCATCACGGGCTGCAAAGATTTCCTTGGCTGATTTCAGATGGCTGACGTATTCCTCGGCGTGCTTATCATTCTCCAACAACTTGATAGAGAGGTATCGGGTAGAGTAGCGCTGGCGGATGGAATCATCTGCCTTCAGATATTTCTGGATATGTTCGATGCCGTGCTCTATCTCATGTCCGTGGTTGATGTGGATATGGCGGTAGTGAGCGCTGGAATCTTCCTTGCCTTCGTAGAGTTCGATGATGGTCTCGAAGAGCTTGTCCACGCCTCGGCCATTGGTGAAGACGGTAGGAATCATCGAGATACCGAAGAGTTCGCCCAGTTTGTCGTAGTCGATGTTATCGCCACGCTTCTCGGTTTCATCAAACATATTGAGGGCGCAGACCATGCGGATGTGCATATCTATCAACTGTGTGGTGAGATAGAGATTGCGCTCCAGGTTGCTGGTGTCGATGACGTTGATGACGATATCCGGCGTATGCTCGATGAGCTGCTTGCGCACATAGAGTTCTTCCGGAGAATAGGCTGAAAGCGAATAGGTGCCTGGTAGATCTACCAGATTGAAGTGGTAGCCGTTGAAATCGGCTTCGCCCACCTTGGCATCCACGGTTACACCACTATAATTTCCAACACGTTCGTGAGCACCCGATGCGAAGTTGAAGAGGGAAGTCTTACCGCAGTTTGGGTTACCTACCAGTGCCACATTGATGACGCGGTGGAGTCGTTCTGCTTCCTGCTCAGCCAAAGCCTCGTTGCTGGCATTGTCTTTTCTTTCAGCCACGAGCATCTTGTCGCCGAGCGCCTGCTCGTCGCTATCGTTGGAATCTACTATTTTTGAGTCAATTACCTGCTGGCGGTCTTCTTCTTCCGCCTTGCTGAGTTTTGCATCATGCTTGGCTTCATCAATGGAAACCACCTCTATATGGTCGGCTTCGCTGTGGCGGAGTGACACCTCGTAACCCATAATCTTGTATTTCACTGGGTCCTGGAGTGGGGCGTTAAGGAGCACATCTACCTTCTTGCCCTTGATGAATCCCATCTCGATGACTCTCTTGCGGAAGCCACCGTGACCGGATACCTTGACGATGACTCCACTTTCACCTGTTTTAAGTTCTGATAATTTCATATATCTTTCCTTGTTTTAATCTTGTTCTTTTCTTTGGGGCATGACCTCATGGTCAGCTCTTTTTTCTTTTCGACTGCAAAAATACTAATAATTTTTTGCAACTTGGTAGCAATGATGTAGTTTTATAACAAAAATACCTAGAAAAAGTGATATTTTTCTTTTCCTAGGTACGCTTATCACCATTTATAGTGATTTGTGTTTAAAGGTGACTCTTTACCTGAATAATATTATGAGCCACTTGAAAAAGTCAGAGCATTATCAACTAAAAGTTAAACAGCAAAAAGAAACCCAAAACGGGTTCTTTTGTGCTATAAATTTCATACAGAATAGTTCTTCTTATGCTTTTAAGTTTTAAACTGTAAGCATTTTGAGGTACCCCTCTGTTTTGATGGCACTTTTTCAAGGTGTCTCATACTATAAAATGCAGAAACTACATGATTAGCTATTGCTTAGTCTTAATCCAAGGCTTTTTGTTTAGCGATTCAAAAAGTAAGATATGTTTAATAAAAAACTCTTTTCCTTTGGGTTTTCTAAATTCCATATATCTTTAGTTGGCTTTATTATACTTTGGACTGCACCTATTCCGATTTGAAAATTAGTAATATTGATGCCTATGTTTCCTTGACATCCAAAATCAAATCTTTTGTATGCTCCACAAGTAAATAAATCTTTTTTGTCGTTTTCTAATTCAGCGTAGTCGATATTGTAATTGCCAAATAAGCCATAAGCTAAGTATGGTCCAAAGTCAAAAAATATATTACTTTTTGTATTTATTATTAATTTATATCCGATTGATATTGGAATTTCTAAGTAATAGGTATGTGTAGTTCTTGTATGTTTTTCTTCTTCTATGTCGTAAATGTCGTCTTTCCAACCTTTTTCTGAAAATTTTAGCTTGGAAGTAAAATAAAAGTTTCCAATTTTATTTTGGTTGAAATTATATTCTCCAATAAAACCAATCGCCCATCCTATATGGGTTCTGTATTTTTGGGGATGATTTATAGCAATATGGCTAGTTATTCCATATTGAAATTTTTGTGCATAGCATGCTATGCACAAAAATAATCCGCTTATGAGAATCAATTGTCTTTTCATATCTATAAATTTATAAGATTATAGCACCATACAACTTCTTCTGGTTTACAAGGATACCAAAGGTCATATGTTTTGCCAGATACGTCCGAAATGATATGATAAATTTTTGTAACAAATGTGATGTTGTTTCCACTTTGATTGCTTGAGTATCCTCTTTCAGATGAATTCGTAGGGTTGAGACCACAATTTGGGGATTCTGCTGGTGAAAAGAAAAAATTGGTTCCTAAGCCATCAATAGTCTTGCTATAATTTACTGTATAGAAATCCATCAAATAAATCTGTTGGTAAATACCCAATTTATTAGCAAGTTCTTTGGTTATTCTAACTTTTTTAACTTTAGAAGTCGTATATGAAGTGTATCCTGTTAGAGTGTAAGGTGTAATGGATGCACGTGTTTGTGGAAGCTTTGAATTTGAATTATTCCATGTTTTGTAAATGTTGTAGTCGATAGCACTTTGGATTTCTAATTGAATTATGTCATTAGATTTAGATGCGCTGTTCGACATCAAGTCTTCTGCGGTGTTATTTTCACAGCCAGTGAATAATACTGCAATAGTGCCAATTAATGTAAAAATGTTTTTTTTCATTGTATATTATTTTTTTTTCTTTTTTTTATTATTTAAAGGACATTGAGTGTATGCGTGCATACGCTCAATGTCTATTAGGTATTACAGGTTTCTGCCGTGGCAGTTCTTAAACTTCTTGCCGCTTCCGCATGGACATGGGTCGTTAGGACGTGGCATGTGCTCTGCACGGTAAGGAGTGCGGTTTACCTGTGCGCCCTCTCGGGTATCTTGGTTAGCAGCTGCCTCCTGGGCCTCACGCTCTGCATCCAAATCAACCTTGCTCTCAACATAGTTCTGCTGAGTGCGCTGCTCAGGAGCTGCCTCCTGAACTGGCTGCTCTTGCTCCATTACTGGAATCTGACCACGCATCAGGATACTTGCAATACGGTCGTACATGTCATTGATCATGGCATCCCAAACCTTGGCACTCTCCAACTTGAAGATGAGGAGAGGATCCTTCTGCTCGTAGCTTGCATTCTGTACAGAGTGCTTCAGTTCGTCGAGCTTGCGGAGGTTCTCCTTCCAGTCGTCATCGATAATCTGGAGAACAACGCTCTTCTCAAACTCCTTCACTACGTTCTTAGCCTCGCTCTCGTATGCCTCCTTGAGGTTGCAAGGAATATTGTACATGCGCTTGCCGTCTGTGATAGGCACCATGATGCGCTCGTACATAGCACCCTGGTTTTCGTATACCTGCTTGATGATAGGCATAGCTGTAGCCTGGATGCGGTCTGTCTTACGCTTGAATGTAGCCATAGCCTCCTGGAAAGCACGCTCTGCCAAATCCTCACGTCTGCCGTTCTCATACTCATCCTCGTTGAATGGAATCTCCATAGCGAGAACTTTCAGGAACTCTTCCTTGGCACCGAAGAAGTCGTTGTTGTTAACGATGTTCAATACGCGGTCCCAGATGATGTTGGCAATATCCATACCGATACGCTCACCCATGAGGGCGTGGCGACGCTTCTCGTAGATAACGGTACGCTGACGGTTCATCACGTCATCATACTCCAAGAGGTGTTTACGGATACCGAAGTTGTTTTCCTCAACCTTGCGCTGAGCACGCTCGATGCTCTTGCTGATCATTGGGCTCTCGATACGCTCGCCATCCTCGAAACCGAGACGGTCCATAACCTTGGCGATACGCTCTGAAGCGAACAGACGCATCAGCTTATCCTCCAATGATACATAGAATACAGAAGAACCTGGGTCACCCTGACGACCAGCACGACCACGGAGCTGACGGTCTACACGGCGGCTCTCATGACGTTCTGTACCGATGATGGCAAGACCACCTGCAGCCTTTACCTCTGGAGTCAGCTTGATATCGGTACCACGACCTGCCATGTTGGTAGCGATGGTTACGGCACCCTTACCGTTTACTGAGCGACCTGCCTCGGCTACGATCTGAGCCTCCTGCTGGTGCAGCTTAGCGTTCAATACATTATGAGGAATGTTACGCATCTTCAACATCTTGCTCAACAACTCAGAAATCTCGACAGATGTTGTACCTACCAAGACTGGGCGGCCAGCATTACGTGTTTCCTCGATTTCGTCGATAACTGCACGATATTTCTCGCGGGCAGTCTTGTATACACGGTCATCCAAGTCCTTACGCTGGATAGGGCGGTTGGTTGGAATCTCAACAACATCGAGTTTGTAGATATCCCAGAACTCACCTGACTCTGTACTTGCTGTACCGGTCATACCTGCGAGTTTGTGGTACATACGGAAGTAGTTCTGAAGTGTGATGGTAGCAAAGGTCTGTGTAGCAGCCTCTACCTTTACGTGCTCCTTAGCTTCAATAGCCTGGTGCAAACCATCGCTCCAGCGACGGCCTTCCATGATACGTCCTGTCTGCTCATCCACAATCTTCACCTGTCCGTCCATGACAACATATTCGTCGTCCTTATTGAACATGGTGTAACCCTTCAGGAGCTGCTGCAAGGTGTGAACACGTTCGCTCTGTACACCATAGTGAGCCAGCATCTCGTCTTTCTTGTCAAGACGCTCCTGGTCGGTAAGGTCTGTACGTGCCTCGAGTTCACTCATTTCTGTTGTGATATCAGGCAATACGAAGAGTTCCTTGTCGTTTACCTGCTTAGCCAACCAGTCGGTTCCCTTATCGGTAAGGTCGGCAGAATTCATTTTCTCGTCTACTACGAAGTACAATGGCTCAGTAGCCTTAGGCATCTCACGGTTGTTGTTTGCCATGTAGTACTCCTCGGTTTTCAGCAGACCAGCCTTGATACCTTCCTCAGAAAGATACTTGATCAATGGCTTGTTCTTAGGCAATGCCTTGTAAGAACGGAAGAGTGCGAGGAAGCCTTCATCAAGGAGTTCCTGATTCTTAGCTTTTGTACCTTCGTTAATCTTCTGCTTAGCCTCGGCGAGCAATTCTGTAGCCTGCTTGCGCTGTACCTCATAAAGTTTCTCAACCAATGGCTGATACTGCTCAAACATCTGGTCGTCGCCCTTTGGAATAGGACCAGAGATGATCAATGGGGTACGGGCATCATCAATCAACACTGAGTCGACCTCATCGACGATGGCGTAGTTGTGCTGGCGCTGTACCAGATCGGCTGGGTTGGTAGCCATGTTATCACGAAGATAATCGAAACCGAACTCGTTGTTGGTACCGAAGGTGATATCTGCCAGGTATGCCTTGCGACGCTCGTCGGAATTAGGACGGTGCTTGTCGATACAATCTACAGAGAGACCGTGGAACATATAGAGAGGTCCCATCCACTCAGAGTCACGCTTAGCCAAATAGTCGTTCACGGTAACGACGTGAACACCATTACCAGTCAAGGCATTCAGGAAGATAGGTGTTGTACCTACAAGGGTCTTACCCTCACCGGTAGCCATCTCGGCAATCTTACCCTGATGGAGAACAACACCACCGAAGAGCTGTACATCGTAGTGAATCATTTCCCACTTCATATCATTACCGCCGGCTGTCCAGTGGTTGTGATAGATAGCCTTGTCGCCATCGATGGTAACGAAGTCGTTAGCTGGATTAGAAGCCAGCTCGCGGTCGAAGTCGGTAGCAGTAACTATTGTTTCCTCGTTCTCAGCGAAACGGCGAGCAGTATCCTTAACGATAGCGAAAACCTGAGGCAAAACCTCGTTGAGGGCTTCCTCATACTTGTCGAGTGCTTCCTGCTCTAACTTGTCGATCTGGTTGAAGATATCTTCACGCTCATCGATAGGAGTGTCTTCAATTTTAGCCTTGAGTTCAGCAATCTTAGCCTTCTCTTCCTTGGCGTACTCCTGTACGTACTTTTGAAGTTCTTTTGTTTTTGCACGAAGTTCGTCATTGCTTAAGGCCTGCATCTTAGGATACTCTGCCTTGATCTTTTCTACGATTGGCTGGATCAACTTCATATCGCGAGTTGACTTGTTGCCAAACAATGACTGGAGAATTTTGTTAAAGTTCATTGTATATTTATTTTTTATTATTATTCGATGATGTTTGGGAGTAAAATCTCCTGTTGTTTATAACTAGCTTGCAAATTTACTAAAAATATCTGTAAATCTGCAAGGAATTGCCAATTATTACCTGTTTTTATGGCAAATCTTCTGAGTTTTGCTTACTGAAAGCATAAAATCAGCAGTCTGGACCTCGAATAACAATACTCCCATACGGAACTTTGTATCTATGCTCCGTAGGGGAATCATAATAAATATGTGAATGAATGTCTGTCAGAATGTCAGAAGAATTGGCGACAAGTGTTGCCGACAGGATAGGATGATGCGTTGCGATGCTCTCATCTTCTGATGCCGCTTTGATGGCTTTGAGCACGCAGAGAATGTCCTCCTCCAATGCCTTCGCCTCCGGTTGCTGGATGAATTCATCGTAGGATATATCCGTAAGCGCAAACTTCAGCGCCTGCTGATAAGTCTGCGCCTCCATGCCGGTTGCCGCCAGGACAACCAAAAGGGCTGTGATATATCTGTTTACCATCATTGTTGTTTATCTTCTTCTGTATGGAAAACGATATTGTGCCAATCGTTTCCTCACATATATTTTAATTATTTTAATGTCTATTTATTCTTTCTGAATTTCTTTACAATATGCTTCTGCAAACCATAATTGTTTGGACTTAAATCCATCATGGTCGACTTGACGCAGTATCTCGCTAGCAAAGAAAGTGCCAAAATACTCATACCCTCAGCATAGTTCTGCCATATCTGCATGAACAGGGCAATGAGCAGAAGCCATCCCAGGAGTTCGAAATACCAATACTGGCGACCTGCTTTCATCCTCTTGACAGTCTTCCAGGCAAAGATGAGGTTGAGCGGATTCAGTATCAGAATCTGGAAATTTATCTGTACGGTAGGATGCTGCGAGAAGATCATGGTAAAGAGAATCAGTCCCGGTAATCCTGTCAGAACAAGCAGGATGGCATCAAACCACCAGTAGTTTTTCTTTTTAACACATTCTCTTACCGTTGTTCCTATGATGATGATTGCCAGAGCTATGGCTATCATTTGTGGTGTAACAGGAGTATCGCCTGTTATTTGTGCCTGGGCAGGGATAATATCGGATGTTTCATCTACCAGAGTGATATAGCCGCTGGCACTTGTTGCATTGGTTTTGCCGTCTGCAGTCTGAGATGCATCAATAAAGTCGGTTCTTCCTTCTGTGGCAAAGTCTTTGCTCAGATTGTCTGGCAAGAATTCCCATTCTCTTTGTGTGATAGGGCGGTCTGCCTGACAACCCAAAAGAAGGTCATTGCCGAATCTTGCCCAGCGGTGCTGTCCGTTGAGCTTGTGGATCTCTTCCCTGTAGGTAGAAGTGGTAGGGATATCTTTAAAGTTGGTACTCTGGTTTCCAATGTTGGATAGAATCATCTCGCGTGCCCGGGTCGTACAATTATCATAGAAGAAATTGTAGCGGTATACGCGGTTCTCCGGCTGTGCATTCTTGTCGATGCTTCTCAGAATTCCCAGTTTCTCTGTACGGGAGAGACGGAGGCGCTGCTGTCTTACCCATCTGCCTTCATGTGCATATTCGGCAATGAAGTCGCTCATCGGGTAGATGCCAATCTGATAGTCAGTGAGTCCGAAAACAAAACGGAGTACAAAGCAACTTTGGTTAAAACTGAACATACCCCAGTTGACGGCAACATCAGTTCCCATAGCTTTGTTCTGTATGCGGAGAGCGGTATGTCCATAATACGACCACACCTCCTGACCTGGTCCGCAAGTCAGGAGAGAAATGTCAACAGAATCGAGCCACGCAGTAGCTTCTTCATTGACACGACTGTTCTGCACAGAAATATCAGAGTCTTTGTCTCTTGAAAAATCCTGTGCAGCCACTTCAGTAGTTAAATTGATTAAAATTACTGCTAAAATGGCACTAAAAATATGCTTAAAACGTTTCACGATGCAAAAATACCTTATTATTTTCAATTATCCTTCTTTTTTCTAGATTTTTTTTAATACTTTTGCACTCTGAATATAATTTTGAATGATTATTAAAGAATGAGAAAGCTTTTTTTAGCAACCCTATTGTTGGGTTCAGCCCTTATGGTTAATGCCCAAAGTGGTACTAATTCGCCATACAGCCAGTATGGTCTTGGCATCTTGTCGGACCAGACTTCTGGTTTTAATCGCGGTATGAATGGAGTCGGTCTCGGCTTTCATGAGCATAATCAGGTAAACTATCTCAACCCTGCATCTTATGCTTCGATTGATTCGATGACTTTCATCCTTGATGCCGGTATCTCTGGTCAGGTGACAAATTTTGAAGAGAATGGTGTGAAGAAGAATGCCAACAACTCAAATTTTGAGTATGTTGTTGCAGGCTTCCGCTTGCTGCCACATGTAGGTATGAGCTTCGGTATCATTCCTTTTACCAATGTTGGCTATAATTATTCTGCATCAGAATGGGTGAATGCTGACAAGGAAACTTACTATACTAATACTTATTCCGGCGATGGTGGTTTGCATCAGGCATACATCGGCGCTGGTTGGGAACCGGTCAAGGGCTTGGCCGTAGGTGCCAACTTCTCATATCTCTGGGGTAGTATAGACAGAAGTGTATCAAACAGCTACAGCAATTCTTATTACAAGACCCTCACCCGTTACTATTCTATGCAGGTGAACAGCTATAAGGTTGATTTCGGTGTACAGTATACCCATCAGTTCTCAAAGAAAGATTGGGCTACCGTGGGTGTCACCTTCTCGCTAGGACATGGTCTGGGGGCTTCTGCTGATATGAATATCATTTCTAATGATACTCAGAATGGTGTTACCGATACCACTGCTTACTCTATTGACAAGGCTTATAAGTTGCCTACCATGATTGGTGCGGGTGTGATGTGGAATCATAACAACCAGTGGAAGGTAGGCTTTGATTACAGTCTGCAGAAGTGGGGTAGCTTGGGTTATCCTAGTTTTGATGGTACCAATTACACTTTGCAGGATGGCATCTACAAAGATAGAAGCAAGTTTAATCTTGGTGCCCAGTATTGCTATGGAGAGCGTAGCCGTGCTTTCTTCAAGCGTGTTCAGTATCGTGTAGGTGCCAGCTATGCCACACCTTATTTTAAGATGAATGGTGTTGATGGTCCGAAGGAAATCTCCGTGAGTGCTGGTTTCGGTATTCCTATCATGAACGCTTACAACAACCGCTCTATGCTGAATATCAGCGGTCAGTGGGTGAAGAGTTCAGCTAAGGATCTGATTAAGGAAAATTCTTTCCGTATCAATATCGGATTCACATTCAACGAGGATTGGTTTAAGAAGTGGAAAATGGATTAATCTTCCGCTTATATATAATCTGTCTCTTATACACATCTCCGAGCCCACGAGACGTAGAGGAATC
>ENA-OYEF01000190-OYEF01000190.1-human-gut-metagenome-genome-assembly--contig:-NODE-190-length-12977-cov-6.133648_pt1 | contig 12977 bp, 10 predicted proteins | sample MGYA00243552_ERZ652909 | MGnify/ENA primary metagenome ERZ652909 (study PRJEB26926, sample SAMN06164806) | human gut metagenome | biome: ENVO:00009003; feature: ENVO:2100002; material: ENVO:00002003...
TGCCCTGGGCTACGGACTTGCTGGGCTTTCAGCCCGTGCAGGGCCGCAGACAGGGCTTTTCCCGCACAATCTCCACCTCACTAAATATTTCAATTTTGAACCCCCTACCTCGCGGGTGGAGTGGTATATAAAATTGGAGCCAGTCATGTTCGCAACATGGCTGGCTCCATAATTTTTATGTTCGTCTTGTCGAAGACCAAAGTGGGGTTCCTCAAGGCGTGTACGGAAAACCATTTCAGCACAAACCTTCTGCACATCAATGCGTCGCCGTTGAATCGGCGTGAGCTTGCTTCTTCTTGTGTGCAGCCTCCTCTTCCTTGTGCTTGTTCTCTTCTGTGTGGGAAGAGACTGGGTGCATGGTGGTCGTGTCGGCAGGAAGAGCGTGGAGCGAATCATTGTTGAGATTCTCCTCCGAAGCCTCCTGAAGCGTGTCGACAGGCGTTGTTTCTTTGGCCGGCGGCAGCGGCATCAGTTCCTCGTCAATCAGTTCGCCTTCATCTTCAGCTTCCTCTATCGGTTCCGCCAGTGGCGCCTGCTCTGCGGGCATTGTCTCTTCCGGAATGTGGAAAATGTTGTGAGCCCCAACGGCGATTACGCCAAGCAAACCGATGGCCACCAGGAAGTTACACCATTTGTCTTGCAGCGTAGAGGGTTTTCCCGTCGGCCTGTTGTTGACCTCCGTCTCTTCCTCCTCCGTGTTGTTGCGCGGTGCTTCGCTTGCCTTTTCGGCATTTGGCACTGCGTTTTCTTGGCTGTCAAGCGCCTTGTTGTCTTCGGCGTCGTTCAGCGGTTTGTTTTCGTCATTCATCTTCTTCCTCCTCTTCGTCAAAATCAAAGTCTTCGTCCAGGAAAATCGGTGCGCTGAAATCGTCGAGCGCACGGCGGTCTTTTTTCGTTGGACGTCCTGTGCCCTTTGCGCGTCCAACGAATCCGCTGATGCGGCTCATTTCGAGCACTTCATATTGTTCGGGCGCTGTGATGTTTTCCAGAATTTCCGGCAGAAGTTTGGCTCCCACGCGTTTCTCAATGGCCTGCTTCACTTTAAACGTATAAGTCACAGGCGATTTGCGCACCGCAACCTCGTCGCCTTCCTTGACGCTGCGGGAGGGTTTTGCTTGTGCGCCATTGATGGCCACGCGCCCGTTTTTGCAGGCGTCGGCAGCCAGGGAGCGTGTTTTGAAAATGCGTGCGGCCCAAAGCCATTTGTCGAGACGTGCTTCCATGTGGATTGTTTGTGAAAATATTAGGGGGATAAGTTGGTTGGCAACCTTCTTATGTGGTGGGCGTGCAGAGGCTGTTGCTACGGTACGCCGCTTTAGAAAGCAGGGTGTGCTTGATATTCAAACACACCCTTTCCTTCCTGCTTGTTTTCGCTTCATTTCTTGTTGAAATGGTTCATCGTAAACTGAATGCCAGAGAGCGCGAAACTTTTAACCATTTCGCCGGCCAATTCCAGTCGTTCGTCCATGGTCTTGAGGTCCTCCTCGGTAAACTCTCCCAATACGAAGTCAACCTGTCCGCCGCGCGGGAAATCGTTGCCGATGCCAAAGCGCAGGCGGGCGTATTGCTGCGTGCCGAGCACACTGCTGATGTGCTTCAGTCCGTTGTGTCCGGCCTCGCTACCTCCCGGTCGCATTCTCAGTTGCCCGAAAGGCAACGAGAGGTCGTCGACCACCACGAGAATATTTTCCAGGGGAATTTTCTTCTCGTTCATCCAGTAGCGCACCGCGTTGCCAGAGAGGTTCATGTAGGTGGAGGGTTTGAGCAGCGTGAGCGTCTGGTTTTTCACCTTCAGCGTGGTGACGGCGCCATATCGCTTGTCCTCAAATACAAGATTGGACGCCTTAGCCAAGGCGTCCAATACTCTAAATCCTATGTTGTGACGGGTTTGGGCATATTCGCTACCGATATTCCCCAGCCCGACAATCAGAAAATTCATCTGCTGATGATTTGTTGTTGTTTCGCTTTGCTCCTGCTTGCCTTCTTTCCCATTGCCGTTTGATGTGGCAAAGAGTCTTTTCAGAAAATCAAACATGAGCCGTGGTTCAAATCATTATGCCTTGGCAGCTGCAGCGGCAGCACCCATAGCGGCACGGGTCATCTTCACGGTGCAAACGATAACTTCCTTCGGAGTGACGAGCTCGAGGTTCTCGAAGTGGAGGTCGCCAACCTTGATGCTCTTGCCGAGCTGCAAAGCAGTAACGTCGATGTTCAACTTCTCAGGAATTGCAGAGTAGAGAGCCTTCACATTCAACTTACGAACCATCGTGATCAAGCGACCACCGGCGCGTACACCTTCAGCCAAACCTTGAGGAGCGATGGGCACACCCATAACGATGGGCTTCTCAGCGTGAACTTCGAGGAAGTCAACGTGGAGCACGTTGTCCTTTACAGGGTGGAACTGAACTTCCTTCAAGATACCTTTGTGGTCTTCGCCGTCGATGTTGATGTCAACGAGGTAGATGTGAGGAGTATAGATGAGCTTGTTGATTTCCTTTTCGCTAACAGTGAAATGGATGGCTTCAGGCTGGCCGTTGGCATCCTTCTTTTCTCCGTAGAGAACGCATGGAACGTTACCGCTGTTGCGGATGGCTTTGGCAGCTTTCTTGCCGAGCTCGGTACGTGCAGTACCGTTGATTGAAATTTGCTTCATTGTGTAATAAAATTTTGTGTTACTCTAAATTAAGTATTTCGCTTAATTCGCCATCACACGCAGAGCCTATTCCTGACTCTGGGAGGACAAATCGGCTGCAAATTTAGTGATAATCTTTCAGTTGGGCAAACTTTTCTCCTGCGAAATCAATGTGCTTCTGCCATTTAATCGCAATCGGCCAAAAACAAATTTAGGCTTGCTTCCGCAAATGCAGATGCAAGCCTAAATGTCGGGGTGACTGGATTCGAACCAGCGACCACACGCCCCCCAGACGCGTACTCTAACCGGGCTGAGCTACACCCCGATGGTGTATCGGTCGTTAAGCGTTGTGCTTAATTCCCGTTAGCGTCTGCAAAATTAGTCCTTTTGTTTCTAACCGCCAAATTTTTTTTCGATTTTTTGTAAAAATAGATGCGTGGGGCGGATTTCTGCTCTGATGGACTTTATAAAATACGATGAATTTCATAACTTTGCACCGAAAATATGAAATTCAAGCGGGAACAGGCGGTCGCTATGCTCTGCCAGATTGCCGTTGCAATCGCGTTCTGCTTCAGGGTTTCACAATTTATATGATATTTGCAACAAAGAGACAACCAGCGTTTCAGACATTAAACAAGATTCATAGGTTCCATGATTGGGGCGTTTGTATGCAACGCTGATTTTGCGGGTATGGCGGGAAATCCTTGAGAGCATCCGTTTGTTATTTCCGGAAGTAGGATTTTTCTGTGCCCCTCTTTTCCGATTTCAGATTGTTCGCTGAAATCACATCCACACCTTTATTGCCATTCCTTCGTGAACATTGCGTCGGCTTTTCTGCTGGCATGATGTCCGCCCGTCTTGCCGTGTCCTTTTCTTTGGATTCGGCGGGGAGGACTTATATTTTGTTGCGCGATGGTTTGTCTGGTAAATTCTTTTTACACCACAACTATAATCCATGATTCAACCTCATTTTCTTAGAATGCGGATGGCACGCTTGGTGCTTTCCGCCTCTATCTGTGCTGTTGTCCAGGGCGCTTGGGCGCAAAACCGCGTGGAGCCGCATCTGCAGCATCTTTTTGAAACTGCCGAGGCCCATAATGCGAGTCTGCAAAGCCTTGAGGCGGCTTCGCGCGAGGCGCAGGCCGCTGTTGAGACAGCTAAGGCCGAACGCTTGCCGGATGTTTCGGCGCAGGCATCGTATTGCTATTATGGCAACGCCCGCCTGTGGAACCGTCATTTCGGGGAGAGCACTTCCGCTCCTATGCCGCATTGGGGCAACAACTATGCCTTGAAGGCTTCGCAGGTGGTTTATTCCGGCGGGGCGGTAACGGCGAGTATTGAACTCTCGAAGCAGGGCGCACAAATGGCGCGGCTTGCCAAACGCGAGGTGCAGCAGAATGTGCGCTTTGCATTGGTCGGGCTTTACCTGCAACTCCATCATTTGCAAAACCGCGAGCGTGTTTACCAAGCGAATGCAGAACTCACCAGTCAACTGATTGACCAGACGCGTCAGCGTCGCAAGGAGGGAACGGTGTTGGCCAACGACATCACCCGTTATGAATTGCAGCAGGAACAGATGCGACTGGGACTGGTCCAGACTTCGGATGCCCGCGACATCGCACGCCACCAACTCCTCACGGCGCTTGGCGTGGACGCTCTGCCCGATGTGCTCGACGGCAGTGCTTTCAAAGAGCGCCCAATGGCGTCGTTGCCTGCCTGGGATGCGTGGCAACGCGTGGCCGATGGGGGACACGCCACCTTGGAAAAGGAACGCTTGAATGTTTCTATGAGCCAGACCAAACTGAAACTGGAACGCGCGGCGCAACTGCCCAAATTGGCGCTCGTGGCTGAAGATCATCTCGACGGGCCTGTCACTGTTGAAGTGCCGCCCCTCAACAAAAACCTCAATTATTGGTTTGTTGGGGTAGGGGTGAGCTACAATATCTCGTCGCTGTACAAGAACAACCGGCGCATCCGTCAGGCGAAGTTGGCCACCGCCACCTCGCAGGCGCAATTGGAGGATGCAAAATGCCGCATCAACGACGCGGTGCAGCAGGCGTGCGTGAATTATCGGACGGCCGAGAGCAATCTGCGAACGCAACAGAAAAGCGTGGAACTGGCGCGGCAGAACTATCAGGTGGTAAGCCATCGCTATGCCAATGGTTTGGCACTCGTGACCGACATGACGGATGCCGCTTCCGTGAAACTCAATGCCGAATTGGCGCTGGCTGATGCCGAGATAAACCTCTATTATTGTTATTATGCCATCCGTTTCGCGGCTGGAAATTTATAATGACTGCAAGCGGGCGGCCAAACTGATGCTGACGCCTGCTTGAAACTTGACCATTGATTTGAAAATGAAAAGCAGAAAATTTCTTCGTTGGGGTTATAACACCCTTGTTGTTATCCTTTTATTGACAGGTATTTATTTCGTTGTGGCACACTTCGTTCACTTCGGTAACAGTGAAATCACCGATAATGCCACCATCTACCGTCACATCACGCCCGTCAACACCCGAGTGCAGGGCTTTATCCGCGAGATTCGTTTCGACGATTATCAGGAAGTCCACAAGGGCGACACGCTCGTTGTCATCGATGACAGCGAATTTTGCCTACGCCTGGCGCAGGCTGAAGCCGATTTGGCAAGCGCCACCGCTGGAGGCCGCGTGACGAGTAGCGGTGTGAACACGGCGCAGCGTCAGGTCAACGTGAGCATGGCGGGCATTGAAGAGGCCCGTGTGCATCTCGAAAACGCGGAGCGGGAGGAGAAGCGTTATGCCCAGCTTTTGAAAACCGATGCCGTTACGCCGCAGCAATATGATGCTGTTCACACGGCCTATCTCTCGGCCAAGGCGCGGTATGAACAGGCTTTGCGCCAAAGTAGTGCGCTGACGGCGGTGAAGACCGAGCAAAACCATCGCCTGGGGCAGACCGATGCCGCCATTCGCTTGGCGAAGGCGCAGGTTGATATGGCGCGGCTCAATCTTTCTTACACGGTCATTGTGGCAACGGCCGATGGCGTGGTGGGACTTAAGGACATCCATGTCGGACAGCTCGTGCAGCCGGGGCAGACCTTGGTGAGCCTGGTGGACAAGGCCGATGTCTGGGTCGTGGCCAATTACCGCGAGACGCAATTGCCAAATATCAAGATTGGCGCACCGGTGGAAGTTAAGGTGGATGCCGTTCCGGGCCGCGTGTTCGAAGGCACCGTTGAGCGCATCAGTGACGCCACGGGCGCCGCTTCCTCGCTCATTCCGCAGGACAACGCCACCGGCAATTTTGTCAAGGTGGAGCAGCGTGTGCCAGTGCGCATCCGCCTGAAGGCTTCCAAGGATTTGGAGATGCTTCGTGCCGGACTGAATGTTGAAACCTCTGTGGCTTATTAAGTAAGGTGATTAGGTGGTCAAAATATAGAACACCTGCTTAAACAACTGAACCGAAATATGTCAGATAATAATCATCATGCTCCTGCTGGCGGTCCGCCGACGGAGTTCTCCATGCCCATGTTCCGCAGCTTCGTTCCCGAAGTGGTGCGGCCGTGGCTTTATGTCTTGCTTGCCTTCTGCTTCCAGTTTTCTGGCGGTATCTATTTGGGAGCCATGCCCGATATGGTCGGCGAGCATGCCCTGATGCGTGAAGACGTGCAGATGAGTCTGTATGCCACGTTGGCCGGAATGGCGTTCTATTTCCCTGTGCTCTTCCGCATGAAATTCCATTTCAGCAACAAATTCCTCCTGATGGTTTCTGCCTTCGTGATTCTTTGTTGCAATGCGCTGACCATGCTCAATTTGCCCTTGCCGCTGCTGTGGACCCTCTGCTTCCTCTGTGGTATGGCCAAGATTCAAGGAACGTTTGAATGTATGTCCTCCATCCAGCTCTGGATGACGCCCAAACGCGACATGGCCGTCTTTTTCCCCTTGCTCCATCTCGTGTTGCTCACCTCCATCGAAGGAGCCGGCTTCCTCGCCGCCGCCTTCGCCTTTCATGGTCATTGGACTTTGATGCACTGGTTCGTGATGGGCTTGATGCTCTTCGTGCTCGCCGTTCAGCATTTTCTTACGCGCCCCTTCCATGCCATGCCGAAAATCATTCCGCTGAAGGGTATCGATTGGCAGGGCGCTCTGCTTTGGGCGTTGCTGGCGTTGCAGGTGGCCTATGTGTTCAACTACGGTGACTGGCTCGATTGGTGGAATTCTCCCGTGGTACGCCTACTCATTGGAACGTCACTTCTGACCCTCGTCATCGCACTGCGCCGTATGCACACCGCCACATCGCCCTATTTCGAGCCTGCCATGTGGCACTATCCCTATGTGCTGCCCATCATTCTCCTCATCGGCGTCTTTGAAGCCCTTTTCGCGGCTGAGCATAGTTTGGAGAGCGTTTATTATGCAGCGGTGATGCACTATAGCGACCTTACGCAGGAGACCCTTGCCCAATGGGCTTTGCCAGGACTGTGGGCGGGCTGCCTCTTTTCCTTAGGCTGGCTTGCCTTGATGCGCTGGACGCCTTATCGTCTGCTTGCCATCGCCCTGTTGGCCTTCATTGCCTATGCCGCCGGATTTTATTTCCTTCTCGATGCCAACCTCTCCATTGAGCAGTTGCGTTGGCCCCTCGTGTGTCGCGGCTTCAGTTATTCCGTCATCTCCGTCACGATGATGTGGTGCTTGGCAACCGTCATGTCCTTCCAGCATTTCTTTCAGGCCCTTTCCGTTTTCAACGTGCTTCACATGTTTGTCGGCGGCGTCATCGGCGGTGCTTGCTATGCCTATGGTCTGCGCTATTATGTGGCCGATGGTTTCTCCCGCTATTCCGGGGCTGTCGATTCCGTTTCAACTTCCGCCCGTTCCTTCTCCTTTGGTGGCTTTATGGGGCATTTCGTTGAAGGCTTAACCGCCCAAGGCATCAAGACCCTTTACGGTTGGACGCTCTATGCCGCCATTGTCATCACCCTGTTTCTCCTGCTTTGGGATTTGCCAGCGGTGCGGCGGCGTGTCCATCGCGTGCCGACCTGGCCAAGTCTCGGTATGCAGATGTGGCGTGGCTTCCAGCGCCAGCAGAAATTGAGACGCCTCCGCCGCATGAGATGGGCGAAGGCGCAATAGAAGCGTAGGTGCTTTGTTAAAAACTTTGCTTGCGAACCCGTCGTGGCGGGGAGAGGCAAAGGATTTTATGATGAAAAATTAGGACACACATATATTATATATAGGACACCATCTATAAATTATAAGACATCCTATATATATAACAGGACATCCTATATAATGTATAAGACAAATGGTCGGCACGGTTTTGTTATTGTCACAATCCGTGTCGACCATCTGTCTGTTTCAAGAAACCTTCTCCTTCGCCTCCTCTTCGTTTCCTCCTCCCAGTCTTTTCTGTTCCAGGCGGTCGATGAGGCGTTTGATGTCGTCCTGTATCCTTTTATAAGGCTCCGACTCACGATACCCCGTGTGCTTCCTGAGCATCTCCTCAACGGGGGCCACGGCATGCTGATAGGCCGCCAGTTCATTTTGCATCTGAACGGCATGCTCGGCCAGGTGGCGTATTTCCCGTTCGCGGTCGCGCCGCAGTGCTTCGCAAACGCCGGTAAGCATCGGAGAAACGATGCCATCGAAGAGGTCGTGGCCGCGCATATAGAGATAAGTGGTCTGCGGTGTCAGTCCCAACGACAGCAGACGCTTCATGAGCGGTTTGTAAGTGTCGCGTCCCTGCGGGAAAATCTTCTGCAGACGACTGATTTTCGCATTTACGCGGTGGCGCAACGCCTCCAGCGTCTGTTCGGGATGGTAGAAATTGAGGCGTTCGATGAGAACGATGTGGAAAAAATCGAGCATGGAGAATGTGGAGTAGCGCCCGTAGCGGTAAGCCCAGATGTTCCATACGAAAAGCGGCCAGATAATTTCAGAATACTGCTGGAGAAACGCTTCGAAATCGAAGATGCGGCGGTCGTTGAGCGTGGCCATCACACACACGTTTTGGAGCGTCGGGGCATAACACTGGAAGTTCTCAATGGCATAAACATAAGTGTGGAACACAAAAGGGTTTCGACACACCTGCCAAGAAGCTTCCGTCGTTTCGCCCTGCATCAAATAATCATAGTCGGCATCCACACAGGCAATCATGGACGTGCCGAGGCGGTCGCCCAGATCATTCATCAGTGCGATTTTCTTTCCCTTGCTCAGCGAGGTGCGCGAAGGGAGCATCACTTCAAAATAATAGTGCGGCGTTTCCAGAGAGCGCAAGAGCGAGCTCCAGAAAAAAACATCATCGTAGCTTTCCACGTAGGCCACGATTTTATGGCGTGCCTGCTTCGGTCGCAACCGGTTGGCGGCCGCGATGAAGTCGGAATTGAGATTTTGTGAGAGACGTTTGGCCATGACAATCAAAGTTTTGGCAATGAAAGACAAGTGGATATTTCAGAGCACCTCCGTCTGCTGGGCTTACGGCCGTACAGTGATGTCGCTCACGTCGGTCACCACGTCTTGCCATCCGTCAATGATGACAGCGGGCGAATGAGTGGTCAGGATGATTTGTGCGTTGGGATTGAGGTCGCGAATCATTCCGATGAGGCGTTTCTGCCATTCGAAATGCAGGCTCGCTTCGGGTTCGTCCATGAAAAGCACGTAGGGCTGTCGGTCTTCAGTCAACACGGTGAGCAAGATGATGAGCATCTGCTTCTCGCCGCTCGAAAGCAGATAAGGCTGCAGCGGCTCGTCATATTGTATGAAATTCAGTTCGTTGCTCTTCCGGTCGATGCGTTTTCCCGTCTCCCCGAAGAGGTCGTCCACCAAGTCTTGGAAATGCGTTTTAATCATGGCCGCTTCAGTGGCCTTAGCCCGCGTTTCCGGGTCGCCCGAAGAAAGCAGTTCAATCATGCGGTTCGCCACGTTGACCTGATAGTCGAGGTAGCGGCGCTGAAGTTGATAGAGCTGCCAGTCGAGTTCCGTCGTGACGCGTCCGTCCGTCAATTGGTCGAGCTTTTCGACATTGACGAGGCGTCGGTCGAAACTGCGTATGATGTCATAATGAATGCTCGTGGCATCAGCTGGCTCGAAGTCGATTTTCACGCCCAGGCGCATCCCTTCGATGATTTCTCCCGACGTTGGAACGTTGCGCAGGTGCTGGATAAGGCGGTTGAGGATGGTGCTCTTTCCAGCGCCGTTGCCGCCGCTGAGCACGTTGACATCCGGGCGCATGTGCCACACGATGTGCTTGTGGCCGCTCCATAGGCTTGAAATCTCAATGCGTGTGATGTATTTGGCTAATGTTGTCATAGTGCAGAAATTACTTGTTGAGCTTTTATGTAAACCGCAGGGCGTTTTTCCGGGCTGCGTCCCGCTTGCCCATGTCCCAAAGTTAGGCATTTCTCTCGAACGGGCAAACAAGAAACATGGGAAAATAATCGGGATTCATCCCCAAAAAACGCCCGAACGCTTAAAATCGTTTTCTTTCCTTGACCACACCTATTTATTATCGTAACTTTGCATTCGAAATCAAATCTGATTTTGGATATAACAATTAACGAGGAACAATTCAATACATGCTTCCATGAGTTTCAAAAGATTAACCACTCTCTTGCTGATGGCTTTCTGTTTCCTGACGGGAACTTTCGCCCAGCGATTCATTGTGACTGGTACGGTTGAAAGCGGCAAGACAAACCGTGGCGTGGAATTTGTCACAGCGGCGCTGCTGAAATCCGACAGCACAGGCGTCACGAGCGCCATGACCAACGAGAAAGGCACGTTTCGCCTGCGGGCAAAAAGCGCCGGTAGCTACATCGTCAAGATTTCCTATGTCGGTTTCAAAACGGAATACCGCAACGTCGTTTTGACGCGCCAGACCGATTCCATCAACATCGGACGCATTCCGCTCGAAAACTCAGACAATCTCTTGAAGGAGGCTGTCGTGAGCGTCACCGCCGCACGCGTGGAGCAGCAGGGCGACACCACCGTTTTCAATGCCTCGGCCTACCGCGTTCCCGAAGGCTCAACGCTCGAAGCTCTGGTTGAACAGTTGCCAGGCGTTGAAGTCGACGACAACGGCACCATCACGTGGAACGGCAAGGAGGTGAAGGAATTTTTGGTCAACGGAAAAGACTTTTTCAAGGGCGACACCCAAGTCGCCATGAAGAATCTTCCCACCGACCTCGTGAGCAAAATCAAGGCCTACGACAAGAAGAGCGACTATGCGGAGCAGACTGGTATCGACGATGGTGAGGAAACCACCGTGCTCGACATCACAACGAAACGCAAGCTCAAAGGCTCTTGGATTAGCAACGTCGACCTCGGCATCGGCACGAAAGACCGCTATACCGACCGCATTTTTATTTCGAACTTCACCGAGACCAGCCGCATCTCAGCCTACGGTTCTGCCAACAACGTGGCCGACCGCGGCTTCGGCAGCGGACGCCGTGGCTACGGCGGCGGCAACGGCCTGACGGCGTCGAAGTCGGCAGGTATGGACTTCTATTGGGAAAACGGCAAGGAGAAACGCGAAGCCGGCCGTCTGGAATTGGGGGGCAACGTGAGATACAGCCACAGCGGCACCGACGCGCTCTCGGCCACCTCGAGCCAGACGTTCCTCACGGCAAACAGCAAACCCTCGTTCAGCAACAGCCGTTCGTTCAATCGCTCAAGCAGCAACAGTTTCAATGGCTCTTTCCGTGTGCAATGGAGCCCCGACTCGTTGACGAAAATCACGTTTCGTCCTTCCTACAGCCATAGCGACAGCAAGAGCAGCGGCGAAAGCGCGTCGGCCACCTTCAACGGCGACCCCGACAGCATTCCCGGCATGTATTCGCCCATCGACAGCATCCTCTTGGACGACGTTGCAAACATCAATCCGAAGTTGGCCGCCATCGCCGTCAACAGCAACCTGCGCCACTCGCTTTCCGACAGCAAGAGCAACAATGTCAGCGGATCCTTGAACATCGTGCGCCGTCTTAATAGCGACGGCCGAAACGTCTCTCTGCGTGCTTCGGCAGGCTACAGCGAGAGCGAATCCAGCTCCCATTCCATGTCAAGCATCCGCTACTACAATTCGGGTAAGCCCGCTTCAAATCTCCATCAGTATAGCTTCATGCCGTCGAAAAACTGGAATTACAACGTGCGCGTGGGCTATACAGAACCCTTGGGCAACAACTGGTTTGGAGAGGTGCGCTATGAATATGGCTACAAATACAACGATGCCAACCGCTCGCGCTACAACCTCGACAAAATCACCGACGACCCTCTGGGCCGCAACTGGGTGAACGACTACGCGCTCTTCGGCACGATTCCCTCGGATGCCGACCTCCTCAACGCGGTGCGTGATGAATACAACAGCCAGTATGCCACCTATAAATATTACGACCACACCGTCAACCTCGGCATTCGCTACAACGCTGGCGACATACGCTTTAATGCAGGCGTGAATTTCAACCCCGAAAAGACCGACATGGCCTATGAACGTCCGGGGCAGAACATCGACACGCTCATCACGCGCAAGGTCAACAAAGTTTCGCCAACGGTGCGTTTCCGCTATCGTTTCTCAAAGACTTCACAGTTGGAAGTGCGCTACAACGGTTCTTCTTCACAGCCCTCGATGACCAACCTCTTGGCCGTGGTTGACAATGCCGACCCGCTCAACATCTCGATGGGTAACCCTGGTTTGAAACCGTCGTGGAACAACAGTTTCGATGTGAACTACAACACCTACAACACCACCGCGCAGCGCGGCATCATGACGGGATTCAATTTCTCGCAGACCAGCAACTCCGTGAGCAACCGCATGGTCTATGACGAAACAACCGGTGTGCGCTACACGCGCCCGGAAAACATCTCCGGCAACTGGAATGCGCGTGCCAACTTCATGCTCAACACGGGCATCGGCGCGAAGAAAACATTCACCGTTTCAACGGCCACCAACCTGAGCTACAGCAACTCGGTGGGCTACATCAGTAGCGTCAACAACGGCAGCAGTCTGAGTTCTTACATCGACGGCACCTATAATGGCTACAACAACCTCTTCAACAACGCCACGTCTGAAAAGAACACCACGCGCTCACTGACCGTTTTCGAGCGCCTCAATGCCAACTACCGTCTCTCCATCTTCGACGTCGGCCTCAACGGAACGGTGCGCTATCAGCACGCCCGCGCCACATTGCTCGACAATGCCAACATGGACACGTGGAACTTCTCATACGGAGGCAACGCCAACCTCAACCTCGACTTTGGCCTGAGCCTCTCCACCGACATCCGCATGAGTTCACGTCGCGGTTACTCTTCAGCCTCGATGAACACCAACGAACTGATCTGGAACTGTCTCTTATACACATCTCCGAGCCCACGAGACGTAGAGGAAT
>ENA-OYEF01000199-OYEF01000199.1-human-gut-metagenome-genome-assembly--contig:-NODE-199-length-12780-cov-19.012102_pt1 | contig 12780 bp, 10 predicted proteins | sample MGYA00243552_ERZ652909 | MGnify/ENA primary metagenome ERZ652909 (study PRJEB26926, sample SAMN06164806) | human gut metagenome | biome: ENVO:00009003; feature: ENVO:2100002; material: ENVO:00002003...
TATTATATATATAATTATATATATAATAAGTTAAAATAAATACTTATAATTTGATAGCTGCAAACTCGCAATATACCCCCTCCGCTGAAAACTGTCACAACTGTCACAACTGTCACGCTGTAACGACCCTTGGTCTTTTCCTCTTATGTATCTCTTATAGCACCAAGTTTCGATATTTGTAAAAACAATTTTCTCCACTCCGTATAGGTTGTCCTACATGGAGTGGAGAATTTCGTATCGTGTGGAGTATCTTCTATGTCATGACCAGATCCAGGTCCTTTGTGAGTTTTTTCATCGCAGGGTTCTTCTCCATAAGAAGTTCCAGAACTTCATTCTTGGTCAGAACCTTGCCTACCTCTTCCTGGTTGGCAAGGCGGTAGCTGATGCTCAGTTCGCTGTTGTGAAGACCTAAGACGAAAGTCTTGAGAATGCGGTTCTTGATGTTCAAAACGTCGTCTAGTAAGAGCTGGTTGTTGATGATAACCTCTATCTGCGGATAGTTGGTTATCTTCGGTACAATACTCTTCATGCGGTTGGCTAAGCCTATGAAATCCAGCTTGTTCTGCATTCTCATGCACATACTGAACCATGTTGCTTCCACCTGCTCCTGGGTGAACTCGTTCTGGTCGCCCGTGATGGTCGCTTTTTCCTCATTGGTATCATCATACGGACTGTGCAGGCGGCGCTGGTTCTCCTCCCTCTTCTTCAGGTTAGAGAAAGTCATGCCTATGCCGCCCAGCTTGATATTCTTGAGTCGTGGCTTGTGAGGCGATGCAGCATCAGTAGCAGCTCCGGCAGCGGCTGAGCCTTCTGGAGAGGCAGATGCGGCTGCGGTGGCAGATGCAGAATAAGATGCAGCATTGGAGGCTGCAAAAGCGGCTGTCGGTGCCCCTGACGAAGGCACAGCAGCAGCTGTAGCAGCAGACGCTCCCGGCTGTGATGACCGGTTTTCGCTGCTGCCGGAAGGCTCAGAACCTGCACCCTGAGAGGCAAGCTTAGACTGAACCAGAAGTTTCTGAAACAGGGATTTTAATCTATTGGGCGTACGCCCCGCACTAGGCACATCCTGATCCTCGGGCTGCGTAATCTGGCCTATCTGTATCAGGGTGAGCTCTACCAGTAATCGCTTGTTGCTGCTGGCGCGGTAATGGATATCGCACTGGTTCATCAGTTCCAGCGCCTTATATAAGAAAGGTGTAGGTGCCTTCTGGGCCTGAGCCTGGAACTTGGCTTTCTGGTCGTCGCTGGTTTCGAGCAGAGGCAGGGTCTGAGGATCCTTCGCCATCATCACATTGCGCACATGCTGGGCAAGCCCCTGTATCATGTTGCCGCCATCGAAACCGCGGCTCAGAATGCCGTCGAGTGTTACCATCATCTCGGCTACCTTGTTCTCCAGAGCCAGGTCTACCAGACGGAAATAGTTGTCGCTGTCGAGCACGTTCAGGTCCTCGATCACCTTCTGGTAAGTGATGTTGCCCATGCAGAAGCTGGCAGCCTGGTCGAAGATAGAGAGGGCATCGCGCATACCTCCGTCAGCCTTTTCGGCTATCACGGCGAGCGCCTGTTCTTCATATTGTATGCCTTCCTTCTCAGCCACCATCTTCAGGTGGTTGATGGTATTGGCTACCGTCATTCGCTCAAAGTCGTAAATCTGGCATCGGCTCAGGATGGTAGGCAGAATCTTATGCTTCTCGGTAGTGGCGAGGATGAAGATGACATGCTGAGGTGGCTCTTCCAGCGTCTTGAGAAAGGCGTTGAAGGCTGCTGTAGAGAGCATGTGGACCTCATCGATGATAAACACTTTATACTTGCCCACCTGAGGCGGAATGCGTGTCTGCTCCATCAGAACCTTAATCTGGTCAACACCGTTGTTGCTGGCGGCATCCAGCTCGAAGATGTTGTAGGAACGCTGCTCGTTGAAGGCACGGCAGCTCTCACATTCGTTGCATGCCTCGCCGTCTTCATGAGGATGCTCGCAGTTGATTGTCTTCGCAAAAATGCGGGCACAAGTGGTTTTTCCCACACCTCTCGGACCGCAGAAAAGATAGGCGTGCGCCAGCTTGCCGCTCTTCACTGCATTCTTCAAAGTGGTGGTCAATGCACTCTGTCCGACAACCGAATCGAAGGTCATCGGACGGTACTTTCTTGCAGAAACTATATACTCTTCCATTATTTTTTCTTAATTGATGATGCAAAGATAACAAAAAAATATTATCTTTGCAAACAAATTCGGAAGAAATGAGTAAAAAACTTGGTATTATATGGAATTATCTCGCTCATTATAAGTATCTTATAGTGATTGTAACGGGTGTTCTGGCAGTTGGTGTAGTTGACGACAACAGTGTAAGACAGCACATTAAGTACCAGATAGAGATAGCTACGCTCCGTTCGGAGATAGAAAAGTATCGTGAGCAGTATGAAAGCGACAAGCGTACCCTGCGCGATATGCAGCATGGTGCGCGGGCATTTGAGAAGATAGCCCGCCAGCGTTATTTCATGAAGGCTGATGATGAAGATATCTTTGTATTGAGTTCGGATATTCCGGAAAAAACTAACGAACAAGACGAAAATGAAACAATTGAGTAAACAGAAAAGTGCTATTTTCTTGCTGGGCGGCGTGCTGATGGTTGTCGGTGCGGCTTGCTTCGCATTTGGTTTTTCACATCCGCAGCTGGTGCAGGTAACGAGCTGGGGGTTCCTGCTGGGCACCATACTGTTCAGTGTAATGCAGGCGATGCAGTTCTATGAGGGACCTTCGCTGGTTATCCACCGCCTGAAGCGCATGCAGTATGTAGCAGACATCTTCTTCGTGCTCTCAGGCATCTCGATGGTAGATACGGTGTATGCTTTCCTGCGCCGCTGGTTTGAGAATTATGAGACCTATATCACCTATTTCTATAATAAGTGGGTAGTCTTCCTTCTCATCGCAGCCCTGCTGGAACTGTATACCACGCATCGCATCTCTCATGAACTGAAGAAGGAAAACAATCAGTAATATAGAAAGGACGAGAAAAAAGCTTTCGGTGGCCAATAGGAGTGCAAACAAAACATAAATCTTGTAAGAATGAATTAAATTGCTGCAATTTATTTCGTCAGTTCAAATTAAGATTGTATTTTTGTTCACCGAAAGTGATATAGATAGCTTATGAATAGAATATTTTACGCATTCATTGCCTTGATGGCACTTGCATCTTGTGCCAACAGTTACGATATCTCGGGTACTTCTAACGTAAGTACTCTGGACGGACGCATGCTGTACCTTAAGATACTGGAAAACAACGATTTCAAGAACGTGGATTCTTGCGATGTAGTGCACGGACAGTTCCATTTTCAGGGTTCTGTCGACTCTATGAAGATGGCGAATATCTTCATGGATGATGACCTTGTGCTGCCGCTGGTGCTGGAGAGTGGAAGCATTACGGTGAAGCTCGATGATACACAGCAGGTGGTAAGCGGTACTCCTATGAACGATAAACTCTTCGGATTCTTCAAGAAATACCAGCAGATTCAGAATCAGTTGCGCGAACTGGTACACAAGCACGACCAGGCTATCATGAACGGTAGCGATATGGTGGCTGTCAACAAGCAGCTGAACGAGGAATCCATCCGCCTTTCTGAGCAGGAAGACAAGCTCATCACTTCGTTTGTTACCGACAACTTCAACAATGTGCTGGGACCGGGCGTCTTCTTCCTCGTTACAATGGGCAACCAGTATCCGATGCTCTCTCCTTGGATTGAGGATATCATGAGCAAGGCTACCGACTATTTCAAAAATGATCCTTATGTAAAGGACTATTATAAGAAAGCTCAAGAGAATCAGGAGATTATGAACGGTACACGAGATGCGCAGAGCGGCATGCAGCCAGAGATGGAAGCGGCTCCACAGGTAAATCCTGATGCGGCTCCGGCACCTACAGCCAACGAACTGGCTGCGCCTACGATTCCTGAAAAACAGGAAGGTAAGGAGTAAAAACAGGGCTCTTTCAAGGTCTTGGGCATTAACATCTTGTAAAACTCTTCATTTTATAAGTTTAGTAATATGAAATTAATCAAGAATGGAACCATTATAAATGAGGGTCGCTCTTTTGTGGGCGACCTCTTGTTGGATGGTGAATTTATCAAGGAGATATATGAAGGCGAGGCACCCCGTGGCAATTACGATGAAGTCATCGATGCCTCGGGGTGTTTTGTTTTGCCGGGTGTGATTGATGATCATGTTCACTTCCGTGAGCCGGGACTTACGCAGAAGGCTGACATCGAGAGCGAAAGCCGCGCTGCTGCCTTTGGTGGTGTGACCAGTTATTTTGAGATGCCTAACACGGTACCTCAGACTACCACTCTGGAGGCCTGGCAGGCAAAGCGGAAGCTGGGCGCTGAGAAGAGTCATGTGAACTACAGTTTCTTCTTTGGTGCTACCAATGATAATGTAAATGATTTTGAACAGCTCGATACGCATCGCGTTCCGGGAATCAAGCTCTTTATGGGCTCCAGTACGGGCAATATGCTGGTGGATAAATATGAGGCGCTGCAGGCTATCTTCAAGAAGGCAAAAGAGCTGGATTTGCCGGTGATGACCCACTGTGAGGATACCGAAATCATTAACCGCAACATGCAGCTGGCTAAGCAGAAATGGGGTGAAGACCCTGCCGTAGAACATCATCCGGAAATACGCAGCGAGGAGGCTTGCTATGAAAGCAGCGGTCTGGCGGTGCTGCTGGCTAAGGAAAGCGGGGCGCATCTCCATATCGCTCACGTTACTACGGCTAAGGAACTGGAGTTCTTTGGTAAGGATGAAAATATTACAGGCGAGGCTGTTGTGGCTCATCTCATGTTCTCGGACAAAGATTACGCTGTGAAGGGCGCACGCATCAAATGCAACCCTGCAGTAAAGACCGCTGCTGATCGAGAAGCTTTGCGTAAGGCGCTGAGTAATGGTAAGATAACTGTAGTAGGTACCGATCATGCTCCTCATCAGTTGAAGGATAAACAGGGCGGTTGTGCCAAGGCTGCATCAGGTATGCCAATGGTACAGTTCTCGCTGGTAAGCATGCTGAAACTTGTTGACGAAAAGGTAATCAGTATCGAGCGCCTGGTTGAACTGATGTGCCATAATCCAGCCCGTCTGTTCCATATCAGTCAGCGCGGCTTCCTGCGTCCGGGTTATAAGGCAGATGTCGTTGTGGTGCGCAAGGGAGAGCCTTGGAAGGTGACCGCAGAGGTGATTCAGAGCAAGTGTAAATGGAGCCCTGTAGCGGGTGATGAGTTTGCATGGAAAGTGGAACAGACTTTCTGTAACGGTAGTCTGATCTATAACAAAGGCGTGTTTGATGCCGCTTGCAGAGGAGAGGAACTGGAGTTCAGAAACAATTCCTGAAAAAGGAAAATTTTACGGGAATTGTAAAATAAAATATCGTATCGGATGCGAAGAATAGTATACAATATAAGCGAAATTGAGCCATATATCAACTGGCTATACTTTTATCATGCCTGGGGATTGAGCGGCAAACCTCGAGAGGAAAAGGAAAAACTGAAGGCTGAGGCGCTCGATATGCTCCATTCATGGGAAGGCGAATATCATACCTATGCCGTCTTCGGACTCTTCGAGGCGAACAGCGAGGGGGATGATATCTGGCTGGAAGGGCAGACAGTCCGCTTCCCGATGCTCCGTCAGCAGCATCCGGCGGCTCAGGGAGAACCCAATCTCTGTCTGGCTGATTTCATCCGTCCTTTGGGCAGTGGAATAACAGACCGGCTGGGTATCTTCTGCACGACGGTAGATGGCGGTCTGGAGAAGAAATATCGCTCGGACGACTACCTCAATATGATGGCACAGACACTCTGCGACCGGTTGGCTGAAGCCACGGCAGAAAAGTTGCACGAAGAGGTGAGACGCAGCATCTGGGGCTATGCTCCCGGCGAGCAGCTGAGCATCGAAGACCAGCATCTGGAGCGCTATCAGGGCATCCGTCCGGCTATAGGATATCCTTCGTTGCCCGATACCAGTGCCAACTTCATCATTGACCAGCTCATCGATATGAGTCAGGTGGGCATCCGGCTCACCACAAGCGGAATGATGACGCCTCATGCCAGTGTCTCGGGGCTGATGTTTGCACATCCCAAGTCGCGGTATTTCGAACTGGGACGGATAGGAGACGACCAGCTTCGCGACTATGCACAGCGCAGAGGAGTGCCCGTGCAGGCAATGAAAACGTATCTTCAATCAAGTTTGATCAAAAAATGATAGCAAGAATATTGATACCCGTAGTGGTATTCACCCTGTTGCCGTATCTGTGGATATATAAAAGGTATGGCAAGTTACGGCTGAAAAGTCTCTGGCAGCGGGTGCTCTTCTGGTTGCCGGCTTTCGTGGTTATCGCCTACAGTGCATATATCACGATGCTGCCCAACTTCCTGCCACGCAATCCGGTGCTCATCGACATCTGGTTTGTGATAATGGCAGTATGTGCGGTTCCGCAGTTTGTCTTCAGCCTGTTCTGTGTCTTCGGTTGGTGCTGTATGCGGCTCCTTCACGGCCATCGCAACTGGGGCAAGCTCCTCGGACTGGTAGTGGGAGCGGTGGCGTTCTTCTGCTTTATCTACGGATTTACCGAAGGTTTTCCTAAGATGCAAGTCAAGCGTATCACCATCTATGTACCTAATCTGCCGAAGTCTTTCGAGGGCTATCGCATCGTTCAGTTTAGCGATATCCATCTCGGGTCATACTATGGCTGGCGTGGTCATCTGCCTCAGCGCGATATCGACAGCATTAATGCCGAAAAACCTGATCTGATTTGCTTTACGGGTGATTTACAGAATGTTACGCCCGATGAACTGCCTGAGTATCAGGCGCTGCTCAGCAGTCTGAAAGCCAGAGATGGCGTGATGAGTGTGCTGGGCAATCACGATTACACCTATTATATGGATGTAGATGATGAGCAGGAGATAGCTGCGCTCGAGAAGCGGATGCAGGACTTCCAGCGGAGTTGTGGATGGCGCCTGCTGATGAATGAGCATGTGGCGGTGCATAGAGGCGCTGACAGCATCTATGTAGCTGGTACAGAGAACTATGACAAGCCAAAGCGCACCAACGTAAGGAAGGCGCTGTATGGCATCAGACCGGGCTCTTTCGTGCTGATGCTGCAGCATATTCCGAAGCAATGGCGCGAGACCTGGCCTTCTACTATTAATAAGGAGAAGGATGAGGATGGCGATGTGATAGGACCTGACAGGAAGGATTCGCTGGTCGTAGCACCGCAGCTTACGCTGAGCGGTCATACGCATGCGGGGCAGATCAGTATCCTGGGCTTGCGTCCGTCGATGTTTACTCCTTATGATTACGGCCTCTTCGAGGAGGAGGGTTGCCAGCTCTATACCACATCGGGTCTGGGCGGTACCGTTCCAATCCGCATAGGGGCTACGGCAGAAATCGTGGTCATCACACTCAAAAGAAAATGAGGAGTGTTGAGTGTTAAATGTTGAATGTTAAATTATTCATTCTTAAATAAAAAATGAAGTACTTATATCGTCTGTATCAGCTTGTAATATGCTTGCCTATCCTGTTGGTAGCTAGTGTTTTAACCAGTCTGTCTACCGTTTTGGGATGTATGCTGGGCAATGGCCATTTCTGGGGCTATTATCCCGGCAAGTATTGGTCCTGGCTTTGGGTCCGCATCCTCCTCCTGCCTGTAAAGGTGGAGGGACGTGAGCATCTCAAGAAGAACCAGAGTTATGTTTTCGTGGCCAATCATCAGGGCGCTTTCGATATCTTCCTGATATACGGTTTCCTGGGCAGAAACTTCAAGTGGATGATGAAGAAGGGCTTGCGCAAAGTGCCTCTCGTCGGTATCGCCTGTGAGTATGCGCACCACATCTTTGTAGACAAGAGCGGACCTTCTAAGATCCGTGCTTCTTATGACCGTGCTCGCGAGGTGCTTAAAGAGGGCATGTCGCTGGTGGTATTCCCAGAGGGTGCCCGTTCGTTTACGGGGCACATGGGCGTGTTCCGCCGCGGTGCTTTCATGCTTGCCGATGAACTGCAGTTGCCGGTATGTCCGCTTACCATCAATGGCAGTTTTGATGTGAAGCCTCGCATGAAGGATATCTACTGGGCTTTCTGGCATCCTCTGAAGCTCACCATTCATGAGCCTATCGAGCCGATAGGCAAGGGAGCTGACAATATCAAGAACCAGATGAACAAGAGCTATGAGGCGATCATGAACGGACTTGACAAGAAATATCAGGGTTTTGTAGAGAATCCGGACCAATAATTTCGGTTTTTCGCTTGTTATTTCAAAAATAAGTTGTAATTTTGCATCTGTATTACATTATATAGAATCAGAATCATTAAAATTAGAAGAAGTTATGAGTGATAGCATAGTAATCATTCCTACATATAATGAGAAGGAAAACATCGAGAAAATCATCCGTGCTGTCTTCGGTCTCGAAAAGCAGTTTGATATCCTCGTTATCGATGACGGAAGTCCTGACGGTACTGCTGCCATTGTTAAGGGCTTGATGGCTAATGAGTTTGCCGGTCGTCTGCATATCCTGGAGCGTTCGGGTAAACTCGGTTTGGGTACTGCCTATATCATGGGCTTCAAATGGTCATTGAAGCAGGGCTATGACTTCATCTTCGAGATGGATGCCGACTTCAGTCATGATCCTAATGATTTGCCTCGTCTCTATGCGGCAACTCACGATGAGGGGTATGATGTGGCTGTAGGCTCAAGATATATTTCGGGTGTGAACGTGGTCAACTGGCCTATCGGACGCGTTTTGATGAGCTATTTCGCTTCTAAATACGTACGTATCGTAACCGGATTTAAGGTGAATGATACCACAGCTGGATTCGTCTGCTACCGACGTAAGGTATTGGAAACCATAGATTTGGATGCTATCCGCTTCAAGGGCTATGCTTTTCAGATAGAGATGAAATATACGGCTCATCGAATAGGTTTCAAGATCAAGGAGGTGCCTGTCATCTTTGTTAACCGTCGTGAAGGTGTGAGCAAGATGAGTGGTGGCATCTTTGGTGAGGCTTTCTTTGGCGTGATGCGACTGCGCCTGGATGGCTGGTTCAAGAAATATCCGAAGAAGGATTAATACTCAGTAATCACTAATCAGTACTTGGATGGAAATCCAAAAGATAGAAAAAACATACGGGCGTTCGCCACAGGCGGATGCCCTCTTTGATTTGATGGGGAAGAAGTCGGTTCATTCCATTTTTCTCCAGGGTTTGCTGTGCTCTTCGGCTCCGATGTTCTTTGCTTCTCTGCAGGGGAAGATGAGGCGTTCGGTACTCTTCGTACTGGATGATGCCGATGAAGCAGGCTATTTTTATCACGATCTCACTCAGATGATGGGGCAGGAGAAGGTCTTCTTCTTTCCTTCCAGCTATCGGCGTGCCGTGAAATACGGGCAGCGTGATGCTGCGAACGAAATCCTACGTACAGAGGTGCTGGCGCGCCTCTCTTCGGGAGGACATTTCCTGGTAGTCACTTATCCCGATGCACTGGCAGAACTCGTTGTGGCTAAGCAGAATCTGGATGAACGGATTCTGAAACTGACTGTAGGTCAGCAGATTGCTCAGACCGATGTGGTTCATACTCTGCGCGATTTCGAACTTAAAGAAACCGATTATGTTTATGAACCGGGCCAGTTTGCCGTGCGTGGAAGCATCCTCGATGTCTATTCCTACAGCTGCGAATATCCGTTCCGTATCGACTTCTTCGGCGATGAGATTGACACCATCCGTACCTTTGATGTTGAGACCCAGCTCTCGCAGGCGAAGCGCACAGAGATAGAAATCGTGCCCGAACTCGCCCATATCGAGAGCAACAAGCAGTGTTTCCTCAATTTCCTCTCCGAAAGTACGCCAGTCGTTGCGAAAGACCTTTCTTTCGTTTGCGACCGCATCGGTCAGATCTATACCGAAGGCTTCTCATCGCAGAGCCTTACCGAGCAGCTGGAGGGAGCTACTGAGGTAGAGGCTGAGCGCATCAGGCATGACATGAAGACCGAGCTCAACCTCGTTTCTCCGCTCGATTTCAAGAAGGCAGTAGCGGCTCATCTCCGTATCGAGTTCGGCAAGGTCGCTCCGTCAGAGAGTTCGGCTGTGATACCTTTCAATATCGCTCCACAGCCTCTTTTCCATAAGAATTTCAATTTGCTTTGTCAAACTCTGGAGGATTTCCTGCTCCAGGGTTACACCTTATATATATTGGCAGATAGCCAGAAGCAGCAACAGCGCCTGAAGGATATCTTTGAAAGCGAAGAGCTGAAGCGCTACGCCATCCGTTTTACACCGGTAGACAAGACGCTTCATGAAGGCTTTACTGACCATGACAAGAAGTGCTGTTTCTTTACCGATCATCAGATTTTTGACCGTTTTCATAAATATAACCTGCGCTCAGATAAAGCGAGAGCCGGCAAGATGGCACTCACCATGAAGGAACTGCAGGAGATGGAAGTGGGAGATTTTATCGTGCATGTAGACTTCGGTATCGGCAAGTTTGGCGGTCTGGTTAGGGTTCCTACGGGCAACAGCTATCAGGAAATGATCCGAATCGTCTATACGAACAATGACAAGGTGGATGTTTCTATCCACTCGCTTTATAAAATCAGCAAATATCGCCGCAGCGATACCGGTACTCCGCCTCGCCTGTCTACACTGGGTACAGGTGCCTGGGATAAACTCAAGGACAAAGCTAAGAAGCGAATCAAGGACATTGCGCGCGACCTGATCAAACTCTATGCCCAGCGCCGACGGGAGAAGGGATTCGCCTTCAGTGCCGACAATTATCTGCAGCATACGCTGGAGGCTTCCTTCCTGTATGAAGATACGCCAGACCAGAATAAGGCTACTCAGGAGGTGAAGAAGGATATGGAGAGCGGCAGACCGATGGACCGTCTGGTTTGTGGCGATGTGGGCTTCGGCAAGACTGAGGTTGCCATCCGTGCAGCCTTCAAGGCTGCGTGCGACAGCAAGCAGGTTGCGGTGCTGGTGCCTACTACCGTTCTGGCTTTCCAGCACTATCAGACTTTCAAAAAGCGTCTGGAAGGCATGCCTGTAAGGGTAGACTATCTCAGTAGAGCCCGTACAACGAAGGAAACCAGAGAGGTGCTTGACGCCCTGAAAGAGGGTAAGATTGATATTCTCATAGGTACGCATAAGCTGATATCAAAGACCGTGAAATGGCATGACCTGGGGCTGCTCGTCATCGATGAAGAGCAGAAGTTCGGTGTGTCTACCAAAGAGAAACTCCGTCAGCTCAAGGTAAATGTCGATACACTCACGATGAGTGCCACTCCGATTCCGCGAACCCTCCAGTTCTCTCTGATGGGCGCCCGGGATATGAGTATCATGCGCACTCCGCCACCTAACCGTTATCCGATTCATACCGAACTGGTAACGTTTAGTAGTGAAGTTATCTGCGATGCCATCAATTTCGAGATGAGCCGAAACGGACAGGTTTATTTCGTATGCGACAGAATATCCAAGCTTCCGGAGCTCAAGATGCTCATAGAGAAGCATATTCCAGACTGTAGGGTAGCAATCGGTCACGGACAGATGAAGCCTGAGGATTTGGAGAAAATCATCATGGGCTTTATCAATTACGATTATGATGTACTGCTTTCTACCACTATTGTAGAGAACGGTATCGACATTTCGAATGCCAATACGATTATCGTGAGCGATGCTCATCACTTCGGATTGAGTGACCTGCATCAGATGCGTGGACGCGTAGGAAGAAGCAACAAGAAGGCTTTCTGCTATCTGATGGCGCCACCTAAGAGTGCACTTACTCCTGAGGCGCGTCGCCGTCTGGAGGCTCTGGAGACGTTCAGCGAACTGGGTAGTGGCTTCAATCTCGCCATGCAGGACCTGGATATCCGCGGTGCGGGTAATCTGCTGGGCTCTGAGCAGAGCGGTTTTATGGAAGATCTGGGTTATGAAACCTACCAGAAGATTCTCTCTCAGGCTGTCACAGAGTTGAAGAACGAGGAGTTCTGTGATCTTTATCAGGAGAAGATGGATGAAGGTGCCCAGCTTACGGGTGATGATTTCGTTGACGATTGTGGCATAGAGAGCGATCTGGAGATGTATTTCCCTCAGACTTATGTGCCGGGTGACAGTGAGCGCATGCTCCTTTATCGTGAACTGGACCGTCTGGAGAGCGATGAGGAAGTAGAGGCTTACCGCAAGCGTATGATAGACCGTTTTGGTCCTGTGCCTCATGAAGCAGACGAACTGATGCATGTGGTAGGTTTGCGTAGGGTAGGCAAGAAGCTAGGTTGCGAGAAGATTGTTCTCAAGCAGGGCTATATGCAGATGCAGTTTGTGAGCAATGTAAACAGTCCGTTCTACAGAAGTCAGATGTTTAACCGCATACTCGCTTACGTTACCAGTCATATTCAAGATTGTGTTCTGAAGGAAAAATTCAACAAGCGAATGCTTCGCATCAATGATGTGAAGACTGTAGGGCAGGCTGTAAATCTGTTGAATCAGATATCGCAGATAGATTTAGGTAATGAAAAGAAATAATCTGTGTCTACAGTCTATGGGTAAAATCCTGTATCAATTGTGGGAGTAGACAATAAAATAGACTATTGATTTATACTGAAAGGTTATAAATCAGACAACGTTACATGATGATATGTTAACTTTACATGATGATATGTTTCTGTTTAGTGTATAAAAAAAACATTGGAATCTCAATATCCCTATTGAACCTGTCTCTTATACACATCTCCGAGCCCACGAGACGTAGAGGAATCTCG
>ENA-OYEF01000200-OYEF01000200.1-human-gut-metagenome-genome-assembly--contig:-NODE-200-length-12747-cov-22.411598_pt1 | contig 12747 bp, 6 predicted proteins | sample MGYA00243552_ERZ652909 | MGnify/ENA primary metagenome ERZ652909 (study PRJEB26926, sample SAMN06164806) | human gut metagenome | biome: ENVO:00009003; feature: ENVO:2100002; material: ENVO:00002003...
GCACAAACCAGCATGCGGGTAGCCTGAACCAGCTTAGGCAACTTCTTCATCGCCTCCTGATACCAGAACTGGTTGTTGCGGCGATAGAAATAGTCGTTGTAAAGGCGGTTAAACGCAGCCTTGTCATTATCATATAGCGACTCGTAGATAAAGTCGAGCTGGGCTGAGATACGTGGATGGAAGACGCCAGGGTTGGTATGATCGCGTACGAAGAGTACATCGCTGATCAGGGCATACAAGCCATCACGCAGCCAGAGTTCCTTCTCATTTGTTACGTCAGCAAAGAGAGCCTCTACCTTGCGCTGGGTATCTACCTCAGGCTTCATCTGATAACGCTCGTCATCCAGACGGTCGAGATACTTCTCCTTTACCTCGCCGGCACGCTCATGGAACACACGATCCAATACCCAATCGGTAATGAACGAACGGGTAAAACGGTCTTCCTGGAAGTGCAAACCATAGCTTTCAATCTCTTCACGGCTCATGGCAAGCGCCGGTGCAAACTGTCCGAGCAATCCATGTACGCTATGTACCGGAATCTCCCAGATACGGAAGAAGCCCAATACGTGGTCGATGCGGTAAGCATCAAAGTATCTTGCCATGTTCTGGAAACGGCGGTTCCACCACTGGCAGCCATCCTTCAGCATCTCAAACCAGTTATAGGTAGGGAATCCCCAGTTCTGACCATTGGCAGAGAAGTCATCAGGTGGAGCACCCGCCTGACCATTGAGGTTGAAGTATTTAGGTTCCGTCCATACATCGCAACCATTGCGGTTTACGCCGATTGGAATATCACCCTTCAAAATAACGCCCTTAGCCTTGGCATGCTCGTGAGCCTCCTGCATCTGGCGGTCCAGTACGAACTGTACGAAATAGAAGAACGCCACGTTCTTGTAAGCAGCAGTCTTAGGGTCGGCAAGCACCTTGCGCTCAGCCTCATCCCATACCTGATGATCTGGCCACTGGTTGAAATCAGCCGTACCATTCTTATCACGCAGGTATGAATACTGTGCGTAAGGAACCAGCCACAGTTCAGAAGCCTGGAAGAAAGCCTTGTATTCGGCTGTCTTCATCATCTTTTCACCTTCCTGATTGAAGATTTGGCGCAAGTAATTTATCTTGAAATCATTTACTTTCTCGTAATCTATCTTATCCAGTGCGTTCAACTCAGCACGTGTCTTCTCAGCCTCAGCACGAGCCTTGGCATCCTTCAGCTCAGGGAGAGCATGGAGGTCGGCATACTGCGGATGAATAGCGAAGACGCTGATGCAGCTGTATGGATAACTGTCGGTCCATGTATGGGTGATGGTGGTATCATTGATAGGAAGGAGCTGGAGCACCTTCTGACCGGTAGAAGCCACAAAATCAATCATGGTCTTCAGATCACCGAAATCACCGATACCGGCACTCTTACGGGTACGCAATGAGAATACTGGCACCTGCGTTCCGGCAAGTTTGCGGTTATAGAGAGCGAAGAAAGCCTGGTCGAGTTCATAAGATACCAACTCACCTGCCTTCATCTCCGGCAAATCCACGGTTCTGTTCATGCTGGTTTCCCAGAGAAGCTCGTTCTTTGCATTTCTGAAAGCCACGAACTTAAACTCCAGATGGCTGCCCTCAAGATGAGTCGCATCAATATCAGCAACCCATTCATTATAGGTATGCTGAGTCATCGGAAGAATCTTCTGCACATTCCAAGCACCCAAAGCTTTATCTGCACCCAATACACCCAGACGCTCACCATCACGAAGCTGAGGAGCACGGACTACCAGACGCACAATCTTACTGCCCGTTTCCGGCTTCATCTCCTGTGGAGCCTGATGATTGATACAATCGGTAAAGGCGCTGCTGTAGAGGAAAGCATCCTCCGGCATAACCTTCCAGTGGTCGTAAAGGGTATAAACCGCAGCCTTCTTGGCATTTACATCGAGCTGATGCTTAATCATAAGCCATTCGGTCTTGACTGCTCTTCCTTCACGTTCTACACTATAATAATAGGTATACGATTTCTCTGGTGATTCAACACACCAGTCGCATGCCCATCTTTCACCATCTGTTGTCTCGAGAGGAAGTTTCAGTTCACCTTCCTCCGTCTGAATGTTTACGACGATCTGTTCGCCGAACATTGCTTTATATTCAATATTAAACTGTACTGTCATAAGACTCTTAAAGGCTCTTGAAAATGTTATAATTTATGTTTGATGCTACAAAGGTAAGAAAAACGAGCGAAAAACGTATCTGAAATTTGCATATTTTTTCTCACAAATCGTGCAAACGTTTGCACTACCCCTACTCTGTAGAAACAATAATTAATCGTTCATCACATTTTATTCTGATTTCTTATCCTTGATGATACTCACAGACAGTGCACCCGCAATCAGCAGGATACCTGCCACAATCATCATATCGCTCTGATGAGAACCCACCAGACTCAAGACAATTCCACCGCAGATAGCAGCCACAATCTGAGGGATACAGATGGTTCCGTTAAACAGACCGAGATAAGCACCCATGTGACCATATCCCTGCAAAGCATTGGTAACAAAGGTGAAAGGCATCGCCAGCATGGCTGCCCAACCGGCACCAATCATCAGGAACGGAACAAACTGCAGATACTGGTCATGCAGGAAAGGTATCAGGGCAAAACCCACACCACCGATAACCAGACTGACAGCGTATGCCACCTTCGTATTCTTAAACTGAGGGAGAATCACAGCCCAGACTACACTACCTACAGCCTGTACGGCAAAAAGAATGCCCACCCAGTTGCCTGCCTCCTGGAATGCTTCAGAAGCAGGATCGGTCGTATTCCATACGGTTTCAGCGATGGCTCCCGTAGAATAATTCCAGAGATAAAGGAAACCAGCCCAGCAGAAGAACTGAACCAGTCCCACCTTCCAGAAGGTAGATGGCGCCTTGCGGAGCAAAGTAATCCAACCGGCCTTGTCTTCAGAAGCCTCAGCATTAGGATTCTTCACTCTTCCCTCTTCCCTCTTCGCTTCATTATACTCCGCATACTGCTGTGGATTCCACTCCTTCACCTTCATCGTGGTGTAGATAACACAGAGAATCAGGATAGCCGCACCGATATAGAACGACCAGATGACAGAATCAGGAACCACACCCTTCTCAGCATAATTCTTGATACCGAGGAAGGTAAAGAGGAATGGGAAGATATATCCGGCTACAGAACCGGCATTGCAGAGGAAACTCTGGATAGAGTAAGCCTTTGCCTTCTGTTTTTCATTTACCATATCGCCTACCAACATCTTGAACGGCTGCATCGCCATGTTGATGCTCGTATCGAGGAACATCAGCGCTATCAGTCCGAAGAGCATTGCACCGCTCACGGTCAGTCCGAGCGAACCGGCATTCGGGAGCAGGCACATTACCAGGACGGCAATCGTAGCACCCACAAAGAGATAAGGGATGCGGCGACCGAAGTGGCACCACGTCTTATCACTCAACGTGCCCACGATAGGCTGAACCAGGATTCCCATCAGAGGAGGGAGAATCCAGAAATAACTCAAGTTGTGTGGGTCAGCACCCAACGTTGCAAAGATTCGGGAGATGTTGGCGCTCTGTAGGGCGTAGGCAATCTGTACTCCGAAAAATCCGAAGCTCAAGTTCCAGAGCTTCCAGAAACTTAAATCAGGTTTTTGTTTCATCGTTATATTGTTTTTATATTTTTATCTTGTTGTTCCTCTCACCACAAGTCGTGTTCTCACCACTCGCTTCTCCACCTCATCTCTAGGGATGGAGCCTTCCACCTGACCAATCAGGATATTGGCAGCTTCCTCGCCTACGGCTACACCTCGCTGCTCAACCGTAGTAAGCATCGGGTCGCATGCCTTGGCACGGTCACCATTGGTGAATCCGCAGATGCTGATTTCTTCAGGCACCTTGAATCCCATGCGCTTGGCGGTATAGAGGATACCGATTGCCGTATCATCATTGATGGCAAAGAAAGCATCCGGACGATCTTCCTCTATCAGAATATCCGGCGTTATTGCTTCGGCATTGGCACGGTCATCGCAGATCTTCACCCAGTCAGGGTTCTCCGTCAAGCCATGCTTTACCAGCGCATCATGATAACCGTTATATCGGTTCTTGGAGATTTCCAGATTCATCGGCGAGCCGTAGAAGGCAATCTTCTTACAGCCCGTATCAATCATGTGGGTAACGGCAGTAAAGGCACCCATATAGTCATCTACCACCACTCGCGAGCAGTTCACGCCCGTACATATTCTATCATAGAAGATGAGCGGCACCCCATTCTGCAGCAGTTTTTCGAAATGGTCATACTGCTTGGTATCCTTCGCCTGTGAAACGATGATGCCACAAACCTTGTTCTGATAGAAGTCTTCACAGATGGCCACCTCCTTATCGTAACGCTCGTTACTCTGCGCCACCATCACACGGTAACCTCTGGCTCTAGCCTCTTCCTCTATACCCGAAAGCACCGACATGAAGTAATAGTGTACCACCTGAGGCAAAATAACTCCAATCACCTTCATCGGCTTCACCTTATTATGTCTTAAAGCTTCACCCAGGAAATTAGGAAAGAAGTTATGTTCACGTGCGTATTTCTGAATACGCTCCTTTTGGGCAGTACTGATACGAGAACTGTCCTTCAATGCCCGGCTCACTGTGGCAACACTTACGCCCAGATCGCGAGCAATATCTTTCATTGTTATTGTTTCTTTATCGCCCATTGCTATTAGTTGTGCTGCAAAATTACGAAATATCCTCAATATCAGTTCAAAGTTCTTGACTTAAATCAAGTAATTTCTGTGCAAACGTTTGCACAAAATAAATAACGGAATTAACACAAAAATAGTACAACATTAGAGAAAAGAACTTAATTTTGCACACAGAAACGACAAGTTTATGGGCAAGCGCCCCATTCCTACCTTAATACAATATAAGTAAGATGCCAGAAAGACCCCGAAAATAGCCAGAACGGCATTTTGAGTAGGAACGACAATAACTTAAGCCAAGAAGAAAAGAAGAAAAAGTAGATAAATAAATATAATTCATTAACTTAAAAATCAAGCAAATGATGAAGCAGGTAAAAATTAAATTGCCTCTCAGAGCGTTGACCCTAGCAAGCGGTCTGCTTCTGACGGTGAGTTCCTTTGCGCAGACAAATGCAGTTAAGGGACATGTGAAGGATGCTTCTGGTGAGCCTATCATGGGTGCTACCATTACAGTTAACGGTAAGGCAGTGGGCATTACCGACATGGATGGTAACTTCTCAGTTGATGCAGCGCCAGGTGCCAAGATTACATTCACCTATCTGGGTATGACACCGCAGACAGTGAAGGCATCTAGTAACATGAACATTACCTTGGAAGATGACTCAAAGGCTTTGAATGAAGTCGTTGTCATCGGTTATGGTGTAGCTAAGAAAAACGACTTGACAGGTTCCGTTACAGCTATCAAGCCAGACGAGAAGAACCATGGTATCATTACTTCTGCACAGGATATGATCCAGGGTAAGATTGCCGGTGTAAATGTCAACTCATCAACGGGTGCTCCTGGTGATGGTGCACAGATTCGTATCCGTGGTGGTGCTTCTCTTACTGCGAGCAACAACCCATTGATTGTTATCGATGGTATGCCTATGGATAACAATAATACAAAAGGTGTAAACAACCCTCTTTCTCTTGTCAATCCTAACGATATCGAGAGCTTCACCGTATTGAAGGATGCTTCAGCTACAGCCATCTATGGTTCCCGTGGTTCTAATGGTGTCATCATCATTACAACCAAGAAGGGTCGCAGCGGCCAGAAGCCACAGGTTTCTTACAATGGTACACTTTCGGTAAGTACTGTTGCCAAGAAGATGGATGTGATGAATGCTTCCGAATATACAGACTTCATCAAGAACTATTATGGTGAAGATTCTTCTGCCTACAAAGGTTTAGGCTGGAAGAAGTTCAATGAAGATGGAACTCCAGATTATTCTGCCGGCACATACGATACCGACTGGCAGGACGAGATTTACCGTGCAGCTGTCAGCCATGAGCATAATGTAAGTTTAACAGGTGGCATCAGCAAGAAATCATGGTCAATGCCTTATCGTGTCAGCGTTGGTTACACCGGTCAGGAAGGTATTCTGAAGGGTTCTGACTATAAGCGAGTTACTGCCGGTTTCAACATCAATCCATCATTGTTCGACAAGCACCTTAACATTAATGTCAACGGTAAGTATTCTTACTCAAAAACAAATCCAGGTGGACAGGATGCAGTAGGCGCAGCTGTCTCTATGGATCCTACTCGTCCTGTTAAGAGTAGTGATGAGAAATTCAAGAACTGGGGTGGCTATTGGCAGTGGGCATTACCTACTACCTCATATGACCCTACATTCCCATATAACCGCAACAACGATGCTCCAACAAACCCTGTAGAAAAAGTTGAAAACTACGATTTCTACAAGAGTGCGCATATTCTCTTGGGTAATGTAGAGGCAGACTATAAGATACATGGTTTCGAAGACCTTCATCTTCACGCCAACATAGCTGGAGAATATAGCACTGGTGGAGAGTACAACACCAACAATCCACAATCTACATACGGATTCTACTATGGTGGCAACAGCGAAAATAAGGAGAAGAAGTATAACGTTGTAGCTACTGCCTATGCTCAGTACACCAAGGATTTCAACAAGGCTAACCACTTCGACATCATGGCTGGTTACGAATATAGCCACATGAAATATTGGGGAGACCAGTGGAGCAAGTCTATGTATCCATCTACCTACGAAGGTAAGAATGATGCAGGCGAAGCTCTTGCAGGAACCGTGAAGTCTTACGATACAAGCAACTGGAAGGGACAGACTTACCTCGTGAGCTGGTATGGACGCGCCAACTATTCTTTGCTTGACCGTTATCTCCTTACATTCACTGCCCGTTATGATGGCTCAAGCCGCTTTGCAGACGGACACCGTTGGGGTTTCTTCCCATCAGCAGCCTTCGCATGGCGTATCAAAGACGAAAAATTCCTGAAAGATATTGATGCTATCAGCGACTTGAAACTCCGACTTGGTTGGGGTAAGACCGGTCAGCAGGATACAGGTAAAGAGTACTACACCGCTACCTATAAGAAGAGTACAAGTAATCACCACCTCTATCCAATCGGTGGTATTGCCAACAACCCAGGAATACTCTACCGTCCATTGGCATACAATGACGAATTGACTTGGGAGACGACTACTACATGGAACGTAGGTCTCGACTATGGTATGTTCGACCAGAGACTCACCATCAACCTTGATGGTTATATCCGCAAGACAACCGACTTGCTCAGCACAACAACCATCGCTGCAGGTCAGAACTTTGACAATGCTCTCTTGATGAATGCAGGTACATTGAAAAACAAGGGTTTTGAGGTAGCTATCACAGGTCGTCCTATCCAAACCAAGGACTGGTTTGTAGAATTGAGCGTCAACGCTGCTTACAACAAGAACGAGATTACCGAACTTGCAGGCGGTCGTGATTTGATGGAGGCAGGCATGCAGGTAGGTCAGAATCAGGCGATTACCTATCATAAGGTAGGAAAGCCAGCCAACTCATTCTTGGTTTACCAGCAGGTTTACGATGAGAGCGGACGTCCAATAATGGGTTGCTACGTAGATCGTAATGGCGATGGTACAATAGACGAGAACGACAGATACTTCTATAAGAATATCGTGGCTCCTTGGACAGGCGGTTTCAGCTTCAAGGTTGCATACAAGAACTGGGATCTCGGCAGTAATTTCCGTGCAAGCTTCGGAAACTATCTCTATAATGGATACGCAGAAGGTGCGATAAATACAAAAGAGGTATGTAGTGCAAAGGGATATTATAAAAATACCACAAAGGAGTTAGTAGCTCTTGGCTGGACTTCGTACAACTATCCTCTTACCGACTACTTCGTACAGAATGGCAGCTTCTTGAAGTGCGACAACATCACACTGGGCTATAACTTCAACAATCTGCTGAAGGGTGGCAACTACAAGGGCATCTCTGGCCGTATCTACGCCTCATGCTCTAACGTGTTTACTATCACCAAGTATAAAGGTATTGATCCTGAAGTAACATCAGGTAAGGACGACAACATCTATCCTCGTTGCCGCACATTCCTGCTCGGTCTGAACCTTAACTTCTAACAATTTAAAATAGATTTCGATATGAAACTCAATAAATTCAACATAATTGCCCCAGCAGCAGCTCTTCTGCTTTCAGCAAGCTTGAGCTCTTGCATGGATGACTTGAACAAGGGAAACATTGACCCTAATGTTGATGCCAATCCTAATATTACGGGCTTATACAGCAAGTGCTATGCTGGTCTTATCATGGAGGGTAATGACGGTAATGCCGATTTCTCTATCGATGACGCTGGTAAGTCAACCCTTCTACGCAACCTGTTCAACTTCAACGAGGTACCTACCGACGAAGCTGTCTGCTGGTGGTCGGATGGCGGTATCGCAGATGTTGCCTACAATAAGTTCGATCCGGGTAATGCTACTCTGAAGAATCTCTACTATCGTCTGATGTCAAACATCTCTTATGAGAACCATTTCTTAAGTCTCGATGCAGCAAAGGCTGATAGAACTAAGTATGCAGAGGTACGTGTACTTCGTGCCTATAACTATTTCTTGATGCTCGACTTCTTTGGAGATCCGACATTCATTGACAAGATTTCGCCAGAAACACCACGTCAAGCACACTCTTACAATTCAAAGTTTGAGGAAGGCAAAACATATACTCGCGCAGAGCTTCTTCAGTTAGGTCGTGAGTTCTTGTTCAACTGGGTAGAAAGCGAATTGCTTGCTGCAGAGCCAGACCTGTTGGAGGCAAAGCCAGAGACTGATACAGATCCAGACTATGGCCGCGTAGACAAAGGCACATGCTGGTTGCTCTTGAGCCGTCTGTACCTCAATGCCGGTACATACCTCAACAACGATGGTCAGAACAATCAATATTGGGATAAGGCTCTCGAATATGCCGAGAGGGTTATCAATTCAGACTATAAGCTCTTCGATGACAGCAAGATGTCTAATGAGGCTAAAGCTAATGGCTACAAGCCATACGACCTGCTCTTCATGGGCGACAATGGTTCAAATGGTGCAAGCTGCGAGGCTCTTCTGCCTTTGATGCAAGATGGTGACAAGACTCAGGGATACGGTGGCTCGATGTTCTTTGTTGCAGCTCTTTGGGATGGTACAATGCAGACTGTTACAGATAAGAATGCTGCCACTACTGCCAACTCATGGTCAGGTATGCGTGTACGTCCACAATTCGTAGAGAAGTTCTTTACCCATCCAAAAGATGTGGTAAACAAGAAAGCTTCCGAAATCCGTGCTATGAACGTTGATGACCGTGCTATCCTTTGGGGTAAAGATCGTACTTTAGAGATTGGTGCTAACGATAAGTTCGTCAAGGGTATTGCAACACCAAAATGGAATAACAACTATTCTAATGGTGGTACTCCTCACGACAGCTATAACGTAGATATAGACTTCTTCCTCTTCCGTGTAGCTGAGGCTTACCTCAATGCAGCTGAGGCTGAGATGCACCTCAATGGTGAAAGCTCGGCTAAGGCAAAGAAGTATATCGATGCTCTTCGCAACCGTGCCCACGCAAGACCACGTGCTTCTTATACTCTTAACGACGTGCTCGATGAGCGTGCCCGTGAGTTGTATTGCGAAGGTCTCCGCCGTACCGATTTGATCCGTTTCAATCAGTTTGGTGGCAGTCAGGCTACATACAATTGGGAACTTAAGGGTGGTAGTACTAATGGTACAACCTTCGCCAAGACCTATAATGTATATCCTCTCCCATCTTCAGAGGTTCTTTCTAACAAGAACTTGACACAGATTGATGGATACAACGAGGTTCAAAACTAAAGTATAAAAGAATTATTAAAGAAAACGCAATATGAAGAATAAATATATAATTGGTGCTCTGCTTGTCGGCATCATCAGCTTATTCGCATCATGTTCGGATGACAACGACTCTAACCCAACGCTGATTCAGCCTAAAGAGTTTGTGTTGAACACTCCTGCATATGCCAATGCGACTATTGATTTGGAAAAATCTACTGGTCTTGAGCTTACATGGTCACAGCCTAAGTACACAGCAGACAATGCCCCAATCAACGCAACATACGAGGTGCAAGTATCTCCAACCAACAGCTTCACAGTTTCTACTGATGAAGCTGCTGCAGACGAGAGTGGAGAAAAGGTGCCAGACTACGCTGTTCTTAGCAACACCACACAGAAATGTAATATTTCTGCCTCTGCAGAAGAAATGGACAAGGCATTGGTAAAGATACTTAAATGGACAGAAGAGAATGTTCCTGCCGAGCAGGAGATGTACGTTCGTGTTAACGCTTACATCCTTGAGGGCACAAGCCGTCTGAATCCTGTCGCTTCAAACTCAGTAAAGCTCAACGTAAAGCCTTACTATATTGAACTGAAGGATGCTGTTCCAACAATGTGGTATCTTGTAGGTAACATGTTCGGCGCTAAGTGGGCAAACGACAAGAACATTGGAGTAGACGCACTTCCTATGTTCCTTAAGCCAAACTTCTCTTACGATAAGAAGACTGGTGCTGGTGAGATTGAATACACCAACTACTTCCTTACCGGCGATTACAACGACAAGGCCGAGTGCGACGGAGCTGGTTTCAAGATTCTGCCAGCAGACTTCAACTGGGATTATAGTATGAACGCTGATGGCGCTAAAAAGGGTACTATCATCTACCGTAACGGTGGTAGCGACGGTGGTCACATCGTAGCTCCGGAAGCCGGTTACTACACCATCACTCTCAACACAGCTAACAATACAGCCAAGATGGAGAAGTACGAGGGTAATGTAACCAACTATGGTACTATCCAGATTGCAACCTCATTAGACGATTTCGCGAGCGACACTCCAATGCTTCCTTACAACACAGAGGGCGTTGAAAACCACGCTTGGTACTATGTGATGGAAGTTCCTGCCGGACAGACAGTAAGCTTCAAGTTCAAGATTGCTGGTTCTTGGGATACCAACTGGGGATATGGTGCAGCAGATGGCGCTATCAACATGTATGGTAAGTGCGAGGCTAATGGTCATAACATCGGCTTGGCAGAAGGCAAGTATGTCATCTCATTCAACGACATCACAGGTTCGTTCAGCATCGTTAAATTGTAAATCACTTAAAGTATAGACAATTATGATTAAGAAAATATTATTGGGAATGACCCTGCTGATGTCTATGGTATCTTGTACCGAGGACTACACAGATTGGGGTAACCCACAGAGCAATCCTAAGGAGGAAGCCGTATCATTCGGAAATGGTAGTGTAACTCCAGTTGATGTCATCAACTTGGCTGATGTTAAGACAGAGAAGGTAAAAGTGGCGAGCATTGTTGCTCCTACTTCTTCCGACGCTGCCTACACTCCAACCTACAAAATTAACTTCGACGGTCAGTCATTCGACATTGATGCTGATGGCAACATGGCAACAGCTGAATTGACAAGCTATATCGTAGATAAGTGGGGAAAGCGTCCTACAGAGCGCGACATCGATGCTACTCTTGATGCATGGGTAAGCAATGGCTCAACAGCCGTGAAGATGACTACATCTGCAACATTCCAGGTTAAGGCTATTCCTGAGGCTCCAGTTATTGAAGATGGCTATTACCTCGTAGGCGATATGTTTAATGTCGAAGCCGTTGGTGATGCCCCAGCCGTTGACGGTTGGAATACTGTAAGTGCTAAGCAGGCATTCAAGCACAGCGATAAGGATGTATATGAAGATCCTGTTTTCACCATCACATTCGAGACAACCAAGGCTAATCAGTATTGGAAGATTATTCCTAAGAAGAACGTTGATGCCGGTAACTTCTGGGCTGCTGGCGTAGTAGGTCCTAAGGTTGACGGCGACGACAGCATGACAGGTTTGTTGACCAACGGTGACGCTAAGGCTGGTAAGATTGCCAAGGCTGGTAAGTATAAGCTCACCATCGACATGATGGACTACTCTTATACCTTAGAGGAGGTTAATTACGATCCATTCATCTACTTCATCGGTAGTACTGATGGTTGGAAATCCAATGATCAGAAGCTTGCTCTCGTAGACGATGCAAAGGGCGTATACACTGGTTATGTTTATTTGGCAGATCCTAACGCTGCTGGCTTTGAGTTCAAGTTCCAGCGCGCGCAAGGAAACTGGGACACCGCTATTGGTGCAGGTACATTTGTAAGCTTTGGTGGAGCTGCTATCGGTGTCGACAATGGCAACATCGGCGTAAATGCAGGCAAAGGTGTTTACTACATGGATGTTAATCTTTCAGAAGGCACTATCACAGCCACTAAGATTGAGACCATGGGTATGATTGGTGGCTTCAACAATTGGGATGGCGACGCACCAATGACTTGGAATGCTGAAGAGTATTGCTTCGAGGCAACAAATGTAGGTGTTACTGCCGATGGTTGGAAGTTCCGCGTAAATGGTGGTTGGGACATCAACCTCGGTGGAAGTCTCAATAACCTTACTGCTGGTGGCGACAACATTACAGTAGCAGGCAACACAGTCAAGTTGTATCCAACAAGAAAGACAAATGACAATATCTACTGCACAGTAGAATAAGCATCTGTTTCATCATAATAAAAATAGTATAACCAATAGGCGGCTCTCAATTCCGGGAGCCGCCTATTTTTTTCTTTCTCCTCCCCCTTTTCAAGTATTTTTTCCCTAAAACCTTGGAAGTTA
>ENA-OYEF01000202-OYEF01000202.1-human-gut-metagenome-genome-assembly--contig:-NODE-202-length-12700-cov-3.803321_pt1 | contig 12700 bp, 10 predicted proteins | sample MGYA00243552_ERZ652909 | MGnify/ENA primary metagenome ERZ652909 (study PRJEB26926, sample SAMN06164806) | human gut metagenome | biome: ENVO:00009003; feature: ENVO:2100002; material: ENVO:00002003...
GGGCTCGGAGATGTGTATAAGAGACAGAGAATACACCATATGAGGTCATTGTACGGCCGCATCCGCAGCAGGTGAGACATCAGATGGAACGGTTTGTGGAAATGCAGGAGCGATATGCAAAGGATGATAATATAACTATACAGACGGACTTTTCTTCTAACAGTACGGTTATGGATGCTGATCTGCTGATAACAGACTGGTCAGATATATCATTTGAATATGCATTTACAACATTGAAACCAGTGCTGTTTATTGATACGCCAATGAAAATCATGAATCCTGAATATGACAAGATTGAGCAGAAGCCAATTAATGTGACATTGCGAAATGTGCTTGGGAAGGCGATATCTGTAAATGATATTGATAATATACTTGAAATATCTACAGATATGTTAAAGCAAAAGGACATGTATAGAAAGCAGATTGCGGATGCCAGAGAGAAACATATTTTTAATATCGGAAAGAGCCGGATATTAAGTGGAAAATATATTATGAAACGGCTTATGGAATAGAGAGGGGTAGGAGAATGCAGGGTATAATATTAGCAGCAGGAATGGGGAAACGATTAAAGAATATTACAAAGAATAAGACTAAATGTATGGTTGAAGTAAATGGAATATCTCTGATTGAAAGAATGCTGAAGATCCTTGACAGAAAAGACCTGTCAAGGATCGTTATAGTGACAGGGTATCAGGAAGAGACATTAAAGGAATATATTGCGTCATTAACAATACATACACCGATCATATTTGTGGAAAATCCAATATATGATAAAACAAATAATATTTATTCCCTGTCTTTAACAGCCACTTTTCTGGAGGAAGAAGACACCCTCTTGCTGGAATCAGATCTGATTTTTGATGAAACGGTAATAGATCTGATATTATGTGATCCAAGAGAGAACCTTGCACTTGTTGATCGGTTTGAAAGCTGGATGGATGGTACATGTATGCTTTTGGATGAGAATGACTGTATTGTGGATATGGTCGCAAAAAAAAATCTTCATTTTGTAAATGCGGATCAATACTATAAGACAGTGAATATATATAAATTCAGCAGGCATTTTTCCAAGTATACATATGTGCCTTTTCTAAAGGCGTATGCAATGGCAATGGGAAATAATGAATATTATGAGTCTGTTATCCGCCTGATCGCAATGCTTGACACGAAAGAGCTGCAGGCCAGACGGCTTAACGGTCAGCGCTGGTATGAGATTGATGATATTCAGGATCTGGATATTGCAGAAAGCCTGTTTACAGATAATACAGAGGAACAGTATAAAAAAATAACTGCCAGATATGGTGGCTTTTGGAGATATCCTAAATTGGTCGATTATTGCTATCTTGTAAATCCGTATTTCCCAACAGAACACATGTTGGAAGAAATCCGTGCCAACAGTGACCGCCTGATCATGCAGTATCCCTCTGGTGCAAGAGTGATACGGTTATTGGCAGGCAAACTGTTTGGCATATCAGATAAGAAAATTATAGTTGGTAATGGAGCAGCGGAATTAATTCGTGAAATGATGCAGGAAACGAATGGAAAAATAGGTTTTGTGACTCCGACATTTGAGGAATATATAAATTGCTGTAAGCAGGAACAAAGAGTTATTATGGATACCAGAAAAATGGATTTTTCATATTCTGGACAGGACATTCAGGATTATTTTGAACAGAAGCATATTCAAATGCTTGTGCTGATAAATCCGGATAATCCTAGTGGGAATTATATTGATTCCAGAGAAATATATGAATTGATCCATTGGTGTAAGAAGAAAAAGATATGTCTTATATTAGATGAGAGTTTTTCGGATTTTTCGGATGAGGCAGAATCTTGTATAGCTGATTCGTATCTGGAACTGTATGATGAGTTTTATGTAATAAAAAGTATTTCAAAATCATATGGGGTTCCGGGCTGCAGACTGGGAATATTAGCTGGAAAAAACAGTGAAAAACTAGATCAGATCCAGCGCAAATTGCCAATCTGGAATATTAATTCTTATGCAGAATTCTTTTTACAGATCATAGAAAAGTACAAGGAGGATTACAGACTGTCACTGGATCGTCTTAGAAAGTCCCGTGAGATTTTCAGGAAAGAGCTGGAAAAAATCCCATATATGAAGGTATATCCATCGCAGGCAAATTATGTTATGTGTGAACTTTCAGATGGAGTGAAAAGCAGGAAACTTGCATCATTTTTACTGGAAAATAATATTTTGATCAAAGTGCTGAATGAGAAATTAAATAACCAAAAGGAAATGATCAGACTTGCAGTTCGGACGGATGAAGAGAATATGCATCTGATTGAATTGTTGGAAAAATTTGGAGGTGAATATATTGAATAACTGGAAAGCAATCTGGAATAGAAGAGAAGCGGATGAACGTTTTTTGCAGTCGCTTGAAGATCCTAAAGCAATCTGGCGGGAGCTGAAACGAATTGATGGATTTGATGTGGATCTGGGAGATTCGGCAGATGCATATTATAATGCATTTTATAATAGCTGGGAAGAAGAATGTGCACTTCTGGATATGCATGTTGGTCTGTGGAACAGCATTTTTGAAGTAGGATGCGGAGCAGGAGCAACCTTATATTTATTTTCCAGACAGAATAAAAAGATTGGTGGAATTGATTATTCCAGACAGAGTACAGATATTGCAAAAATTGTATTAAAAGAAGCGGAGATAGCATGTATGGAAGCGGACCATATTTCAACAGATGAAAAATTTGATGTTGTGATGGCTGATTCTGTATTTGCATATTTTCCAGATGAAGCCTATGTATCTGATGTTCTGGAGAAGATGTATGAAAAAGCGCATAAGGCTGTGCTGATCACAGAGATATTTGATAAAGAGCTGGAAGATGCCTGCATGCAGTATAGAAGAGCTAAAATACAGAATTATGATGAAAAATATAAAAATCTTGATAAGTTATTTATTTCAAAATCCATGTTTGAAATGTTTTCACAAAAGCATGGTTGTGAATTGGTATTTACATCTGTTGAAAATCCATATTACTGGAATAGTCAATTTATGTACAATGTATTAATTATTAAGAAATAAGAAATAACACCAAATTCGCTAACAAATTCTTGCTACCATCATACAATTGTGCTAAAATCAAACAGGATTGAGATAATGAGAAAAATGGAGGCACACACATGAAGAAATTAATTTTAGTTACATCACCACCAGCCTGTGGAAAGACATTTATTTCCAAACAGGTGGCAAAGGCACTGCCAAATTGTGTATATCTGGATAAGGATACATTAATTGTTCTTTCAAAGCAGATTTTTGTAGTGGCTGGTGAGGAATATAACCGTTCATCCGATTTCTTCCAGAAAAATATCCGCGACTACGAATATTATTGTGTACTGGATCTTGCATTTGAAGCACTGGAATACAATGATACAGTTCTTATAAATGCACCATTCACAGATGAGATCAGAGATGACGAATATCTTGACAATCTCCGTGCAAAGCTTGCAGAAAAAGGTGCAGAGCTCTTTGTGATCTGGGTAAATACCAGAAAAGATGTCTGCCACGAAAGAATGATCAAGCGTGCATCAGACAGAGATACCTGGAAATTGGAGCACTGGGATGAATATATCAACAGTCAGAACTTCAATCCGCCAACAAATATCAAAGAGCTCTTTATATTTGAGAATTCTTCCGATGAAGAATTTAAGGCATCTATAGATAAGGTTGTTAAGGCAATCAGAGGTTGATAGTGATTTTGAGTATTGCAACAGGAATCAGCAATGTTTTCTGTTGCAATATTTATATAGACAAACAGAGATCAGGAGGAACAGAACATGGCAGCAATCAGATGCTTTAAAGCATTCAGACCAAGACCGGATATCTGCGACAGAGTGGCAGCATTACCATATGATGTGTATAGCAGAAAAGAAGCCTGTGAAGAAGTACGTCGGGAACCGATGTCATTTTTAAAGGTAGATCGTGCAGAGACATCATTTGATGACAGTGTGGATACCTATGCACCGGAAGTGTATAAGAAGGCAGGAGATCTTCTGCATGAGATGATGGAGGATGGTACTTATATTGAGGAAGAAAAGCCGGTATACTACATATATGAATTGATCATGGATGGACGTCATCAGACAGGTCTGGTTGCCTGTGCTTCGATTGATGACTATGTGAATGGTGTGATCAAGAAACACGAGAATACCAGAGAAGACAAAGAACAGGATCGTATCCGCCATGTAGAAGCCTGTGGTGCGCAGACCGGACCAATCTTCCTTGCCTATCGTTCGATTGATATTGTAAATCAGATCATTGACCGGGTAAAGACAGGAGAAAAGTTATATGGCTTTACTTCACCGGATGGTATCACACATAATGTATGGATCATTGATGAAGCAGATGATATTCAGATAATTCAGGAAGCATTTGCAGGTATCAACGAGATTTACATAGCAGACGGACATCATCGTTCTGCTTCTGCTGTAAAGGCAGGCCTCCATATGAGAGAACAGCATCCGGATTATACCGGAGAGGAAGAATTTAATTATTTTCTGTCCGTTCTGTTTCCACATGATCAGTTGATGATCCTTCCATATAACCGTGTTGTAAATGATCTGAACGGTATGACTGATGACGAATTTTTAAAGAAACTGGAAGACAAATTTGAAGTAAAAGCATGTGATGCGGCTGTTTCACCGGAGAAGAAAGGCAGCTTTGGCATGTATATGGATGGCAGATGGTATCAGTTAACGGTAAAGGACGGAGTTGTTCCGGAGGATGTTGTCGGCTGTCTGGATGTATCTGTGCTTCAGGAAAATGTTCTGGCACCGATGCTTGGCATTGGAGATCCGAGAACGGACAAACGAATCCAGTTTGTCGGTGGTATCCGTGGACTTTCCGAGCTGGAACGACTGGTGGATGGAGGAAAGAAGGTAGCATTTTCCATGTATCCGACTTCCATTACAGAATTATTTGATATTGCGGATGCAGGCAAATTGATGCCGCCGAAGTCTACATGGTTTGAACCAAAGCTTCGAAGCGGAATCTTTATCCACAAGATAAACGAATAAAGATGAACAGTCATATGCAAATGAGAAAATTGAACAGGGAAACGGTGCAGCTATTTCGTATTTTGCATATAGAAAAGAATACACATGAGGAGAATGGGTTATGACAAAGAACACAGAGATTTTCGTTCTGAATCAGGATGAGGTTATGGCGATCACGGGGGCGAGACATGGCAATCCACATCACATACTTGGTATGCATGCCTGTCTGGCTGATGTATATGTGAATGCATTTCTGCCGGATGCAGCAGAAGTTTATGTAGTGGATGAAAAGGATCAGACAGAATATCCGATGCATGTAGAATACGCCGATGGATTTTTTACAGTAAAGATTGAGAACCGGCAGCCATTTGCATATCTGCTAAAGATTGTCCGGAAGGTATGGGATGCAGACGGAGAAGAAGCAGATGAAGTCAGTTTGATAAAGGATGCATACAGCTTTTCCTATTCTGCGGATCTTGAAAAAGTAATGCAGGTGGTAAATGGAGAAGATGACGTGGAATCAGGCTTCCGGATCAAAGAATTGTTTGGAGCCAGAAAGCTGAACTTTGATGGCACAGAAGGAGTGGCATTCTGTATTCAGGTTCCGGGCTGCGTCAGAGCCAGCGTGGTCGGAGATTTCAATAACTGGGACGGCAGAGTGAACCAGATGCGGAAGATCGAGTATACCGATCTGTTTGAACTGTTTATACCATATGACATTAACCAGACCAGATATAAATTTGAAGTATTGTATGAAAATGGAGAAACCGATATTTTCTCCGATCCATATGCAACAGCATTTGAACCGGTTCCGGGCAATGCGTCCTTATTTACAGAGCTGACATATGACTGGATGGATGCGGCATATATGACAGACCGAAAAAAGAAGAATATCAGCATGGAACCTGTGAATATCTATGAGGTACATATGCAGACATTTAAGACCGACAAAGATGGAGAACGGCTTTCCTATCAGGCATTTGCAAAAGAAATCGCAGCTTATGTAAAGAGCATGAAGTATAATTACATCGAGCTTATGCCAATCATGGAATATTCCGGTGAGGATACATGGGGATATGATACGACGGGTATCTATGCACCAACGTCCAGATTTGGTTCTCCAACTGATTTCATGGCAATGGTTGATTATCTGCATGCAAAAGGTATTGGTGTGATCCTTGATATGGTGCCTGTGATGGATATTGACTGTATGACTTACTGGTTGGAAGAGTATCATCTGGATGGCATCCGTCTGGATAATAAAGAGCTGATCCGTTCCTTCCGAAAGGTGACCGGAGACAGATATGCGGATGTTATGGTGGATCTTACATGGAACACAATGGGCGTTTCAAAGCTTACAGAGTATATGAAGACTGCGCCGGATCGCAGAGAGAACTTTGTAGACTATGTATCTTCTGTAACCGGATTTATATCCGAGCATCAGGAGGTAAGTGCATTATCACATGATCAAGTGGCATATGGTCAGGGAAGCTTTATAGAGAAGATGCCGGGTGGCTATGAAGACAAATATGCAGATCTTCGTATATTTTATGGTTTGAATATGTTCCTTCCTGGTAAAAAACTGATGTTTATGGGACAGGAGATTGGAATGTTTGGCGGATTTGATGGCTATCATGTTATTGATTGGAGCGTTCTGGAGTTTGAAGCAAATAAATATCTTCAGAAGTATGTAAAGGATCTGAATGCTTTATATCTTGCAGAACCGGCATTTTATGAAGCAGACAAACTTCCATTTATATTTGCAGGAGAGCAGGAGCCACATACTGTATGCTTCACAAGAACAGACAGTAAGGGTTCTGCCTGTTATGTAGCTGCGAACTTTGGAACTTCAGATCAGAAGAGCTATGTATTACAGACCGGAGCTCCGGGAACTTATAAAGAGATCTTCTCCAGTGATGCGGCAAAGTATGGTGGAGAAGGTAATAACAATAAACAGCAGAAGGTGACGAAGGACGGTGATATCGAGATTGTTCTCCCGGCACTTTCAATCACAGTATTTAAGAAGGTGAAATAATTAAGTGATAGGTATAGCATTGACGGAGAAGCTGGCGGATACTACAGAGTCAGCATCAGAAACGGCATCGGAGATCGTACAGGATGCAGAACAAAAAGCTGGATTGCTCAGACAGTATATGACAGATCTGCTGGATTGGTGCATGTCAAAGGTTGGAAGCCTGGTAGTGGCGGTTATCTTTATGGTGATCGGATTTCGGGTTGTGAAATGGATCATCAAGCTGATAAAGAGAACCTTTGACCGGTCCAATATGGATGTCAGTGTCGTAGGATTTTTACTGTCTGCCATCCGTATTCTGATGAATTTTATAATATTGATAACAGCGGCATCCATTGTCGGTTTTCAGGTTACTTCATTTGTTACATTGCTTGGAACGGCGGGTGTGACGATCGGTCTTGCGTTGCAGGGCAGCCTGTCCAATCTTGCCGGTGGTGTGCTGATCCTGATATTGAAACCATTTCATGTAGGTGACTATATTATCGAGAATAATACCAAATGTGAAGGCGAGGTTGTATCGATCGATATATTCTATACAAAGCTTAAGACGATCGATAATCGTTCCGTAGTCATACCAAATGGAAGCATATCGAATACATCACTGGTGAATGTTACTTTACATGATAAGAGGCGGGCAGAGATCAAGCTCGGTGTCGGTTACGATGAGGATCTGGATAAGGTAAAGCGTGTGGTACTGGATGCGGTAAAGACAGTTCCGGGATATCTGGAGGATGAAGTCGTGGATTTCTTCATTGATGAATTCGCAGATAGCAGCATTGTGGTCAGTGTTCGGTTCTATGCGAAGATCGACCAGTACTGGGATGCACTCTGGTCGGCAAGATGGAATATCAAGAAAGCATTTGATGAAAATGGCATCGTTATCCCATACAATAAACTGGATGTCAACCTCGATTCTTGCAAAAAAACAGATAATCGAGTATAATAATCGGTTGTGATATGAAAACTAGATAATTGTGTGATGAGTTTACTATCACACAATTATCCGTACATTTAATAGATTAGGAGTGATTTAGAAATGACAAAGATTGATATTATTTCCGGTTTCTTAGGTGCCGGAAAAACAACTCTGATCAAGAAGCTGATCGAAGAAGGTTTTAAGGGCGAGAAGCTTGTGCTGATTGAGAATGAATTTGGCGAGATCGGTATTGATGGCGGATTCTTAAAGGATGCCGGTGTACAGATCACTGAGATGAATTCCGGTTGTATCTGCTGCTCCTTAGTTGGAGATTTTGGTACGGCTTTAAAGAAGGTTATTACAGAATATGCACCGGACAGAATCATTATCGAGCCATCCGGTGTTGGTAAGCTTTCAGATGTTATCAAGGCTGTAAAGGATGTTGCAGAAGAAGTTGAAGTACAGCTTGACAGCTATACAACAGTTGCAGATGTATCCAAATGCAAGATTTACATGAAGAACTTTGGTGAATTCTTCAATAATCAGATCGAAAGTGCAAATACGATCGTACTGAGCAGAACACAGACAGCTTCCCAGGATAAGATCGAAAAGGCAGTTGCCATGATCCGTGAGCACAATGCAGATGCTACGATCATCACGACTCCATGGGATGATATTGACGGTTCTAAGATCAAAGAAGCTATGCAGAATCATAAAACCGTTAAGGACGCTTTATTTGAGGATGAAGATGAGCATGAGCATCACCACCTTCATCACGACCATGATGACGAATGTGGCTGTGGCGATCATGACCACGATCATGAACATCATCATCACGACCATGACGACGAATGTGGCTGTGGCTGCCATGACCACGATCATGAACATCATCATCACGACCATGACGACGAATGTAGTTGTGGCTGTCATGATCACGATCATCACCATCACCACCATGCAGATGAGGTATTTACAAGCTGGGGTAAGGAAACTCCACATAAGTTTAATGAAGATAAGTTAAAAGAGACTCTGGATGAGCTTGCTAACACAGAGGAATATGGTATTATCCTTCGTGCAAAGGGTATCGTTCCAAGTGATGGTACAGACTGGTTATACTTTGATCTTGTACCGGGTGAGTATGAGATCCGTAAGGGAAATCCGGATATCACAGGTAAGTTATGTGTGATCGGAAGCAAACTGGCAGAAGACAAGCTTGCAGAGCTGTTTGAGGTATAGGAGAAAATGATGGCAAGACAACAGGAAACAGAGATTCCGGTTTATGTATTTATGGGCTTCCTTGACAGTGGTAAAACTACATTTGTGAAGGAGACATTATTAGACCGGGAATTCACCGGAGGCGCCAAGACACTGCTTCTTGTATGCGAAGACGGTGAAGAAGAGTACGATGAGAAAGACCTGAAAAAGAAAAATATTTTTCTGGAATTCATAGAAGAAGATCAGTTGAACACAGAGCATCTGTTAGATCTGCAGGACAAATATCAGCCGGAGCAGGTTATGATCGAATACAATGGTATGTGGAAGCTGGACAAGATCTTTGATATCCGTGTGCCGAAGGGATGGACCGTTGTCCAGGTATTATCCTTTGTAAATGCTGAGACATATGATGTATATCAGCAGAATATGAAAGCAACAATGATGGATCAGGTTAACAGTGCGGATATGGTTGTATTTAACCGTTGTGATGAGAAGTCCAAGCGCGCAGAATGGCGCAGAGGAATCAAAGCAGTCAACCGACGGGCACAGATCATCTTTGAGATGAAGGATGGTTCGATCGCACCGGATGAGAATGACGAAGAAGATCTGCCATACGATGTAAAGGCTGACGTGATCGAGCTGAACGATGAGGATTTCGGTATCTGGTATGTGGATGCCTCCGATCAGCCGGATCGTTATGTCGGTAAGAAGATTCATTTCCGTGGCATGGTATTCAAGCCGAAACAGTATGGTAAGAATGCATTTGTACCGGGACGTTTTGCGATGACCTGCTGTGTAGAGGATATTACATTTGTAGGCTTCAAATGCTATTACGATGGCTCTAAGAATCTGATTGACAGACAGTGGGTAGATGTAACAGCAACGATCAAGAAAGAATACTATCCTGACTTTGAGGGAGATGGTCCGGTTCTTTATGCAGAGAAGGTTGTGCTGACCGGTCCGCCGGAAGAAGAGGTTGTATACTTCAGTTAATATAAAAATGCATTTGACTTTTTGTATGGATACAGGTAGTATAAATGCAGGCGTATAAAAAGCTGCCAGGTGGCAGCTTTTTGTTTTCGCTGATTCTGTTCAGGCATGCTCCATGGAGAGACGGCAGAAATGTCGAAAGGAGCAGATACAGATGTACAGTAAAGTAACAAGTGGAGGAGTCCTTGGAGTAGAGGGACTTCTGATTCAGGTGGAAACAGATATCAATGACGGACTGCCAATGTTTCATATGGTAGGCTTTTTGTCTGCATGCGTAAAGGAAGCCGGAGAGCGGGTGAGAACAGCACTCAAAAACTCTGGATTTCAGATACCACCGAAAAAGATCACGATCAATTTATCACCGGCAGATATCCGGAAGGAAGGAACTGCCTACGATCTTCCCATTGCCATAGGAATTATGGTATCTATGGGGCTTATTCCAAACGATAAAATAGAAAATACCTTGATTATGGGTGAACTGGGGCTGGATGGCAGGATCAATGCTGTATCAGGAATACTCCCGGTTGTTCATCATGCAGTAAAACAAGGAATCACACGCTGTCTTGTTCCGGCGGAAAATGCAGAGGAGGCGGCACTGATCCGAAATATAGAAGTGATCCCGCTCCGGACGTTGTCAGAAGCGGAATCTTATCTGAATGAAAAAGCGGTGATCGAGCCTGCATTTGTAGATGTGGAGGCTCTGCTCGACCAGGAGGATATGGGGGAACTGGGAGATTTTGCAGATATTAAAGGGCAGGAAATATTGAAGCGCGGAATGGAGATCGCAGCAGCCGGAATGCACAATATTCTGATGACAGGAGCAGCAGGTTCAGGAAAGTCCATGATTGCAAAATGCCTGCCAACGATCCTTCCACGTCTGACATTTGAGGAGAGTATTGATATTACCAAGATATACAGTGTGGCAGGTCTGCTGAAAAAAGGACAGGCGATGATAACAAAGCGTCCGTTCCGGGCACCGCATCATACCGTATCTGCCATTGCTCTGACCGGTGGCGGAGCAATACCGAAGCCGGGAGAGATCAGTCTCAGTCATAATGGGGTGTTGTTTCTGGATGAGCTTCCGGAATTTGGCAGAAATGTTCTTGAAGTAATGCGGCAGCCGTTAGAAGATCGGGAAGTAACGATCGCAAGGATCCAGGGTAAATATATATATCCGGCAGGATTTATGCTGGTTGCGGCACGAAATCCCTGTCCCTGCGGCATGTATCCGGATCTGAATAAATGTACCTGTACCTGTAGGCAGATCCGACAATACAATGCAAGGCTTAGCAGACCGCTACTCGATCGTATTGATATCAACGTAAATGTCCGCAGGATTGACTGTTCTGACCTGTTAGAGGATAAACGGGCAGAAACTTCGGCTGAGATCCGGGAAAGGGTGCTTGCGGCGCAGAACATACAGAAGGAGCGTTACCGTTCAGAGTCGATAAATTTTAATTCCCAACTGGATGGAAAGAGAACAAAGCAATATATTTCCCTGGGAAGGGCAGAGCAGGAGCTGGTGCGGGAAGCGTTTGAACATACAGAACTTTCTGCCAGAGGCTATAACCGGGTACTTAAGATCGCAAGGACGATCGCTGATCTGGCAGGAAGTATCGGGATCCATGAGGAACATTTAAAAGAGGCATTGTTTTTCCGGTATCAGAATCTTACAGAAGAGACAGAGGGAAATATGCAGTACAAAGGAATGAAAGGGGGGGACAGATATGGAGTATGATCTTATAAGGCTGTGGCTGGGGATGATATCGGATATGGGGAATGCAGCACTTGGCAGGATCCTTGATTATTTTGGAGGACCTGAAGAACTGTGGAATGTTCCAGAACATGTGCTTCGGGAAACGTTGACAGAAAAACAGAGTGAACGGATCCTGTGCACACGGGATGAAAAGAAAATAATCGTCTATAAAAACAGACTAAAGGAGCGGAATATTACATATATATATCCAGGACATCCTTATTTCCCGGAAGTCCTGCGGGAAATTCCGGATTGTCCGTTTCTGCTGTATGCAAAGGGGTGTGTGGAGACGCTTAAAACAGACAGAACCGGTATAGCGATCGTAGGTGCAAGAAAGGCCTCCGCATATGGGAAAGAGATGGCGGAGCAGTTTGCTTCTGTGCTTGCAGGATATCGGACTGGTATTATCAGCGGACTTGCAGCAGGAATCGACGGCGCCGCCCAGCGTGCGGCAATCAATGTAGAAAATGGATTTACAGTTGCAGTACTAGGTTGTGGGATCAATATCTGTTATCCGAAGGAAAATTACAATTTGTTTGAACGGATTGGGCATCAGGGTGTGATCCTGTCAGAATATGGGTTGGATATAGAGCCTGCGGCATGGAGATTTCCACTTAGGAACCGGATCATCAGTGGACTTGCAAAAGGGGTGCTGGTTGTAGAAGCACAGAAGAAAAGCGGATCTCTGATCACCGCCGATCAGGCGCTGGAACAGGGGCGTGAGGTGTATGCAGTTCCGGGACGGATTGGAGACAGAAACAG
>ENA-OYEF01000213-OYEF01000213.1-human-gut-metagenome-genome-assembly--contig:-NODE-213-length-12330-cov-4.409043_pt1 | contig 12330 bp, 6 predicted proteins | sample MGYA00243552_ERZ652909 | MGnify/ENA primary metagenome ERZ652909 (study PRJEB26926, sample SAMN06164806) | human gut metagenome | biome: ENVO:00009003; feature: ENVO:2100002; material: ENVO:00002003...
ACTCCTTACGGGCCAACTGGGTAAGCTCCTTCTCGGCCTGCGCTTCGCGGATCGTCCGAATCGTATTCTCAATCTGACGGTTGGCGTCGGCGATCATCCGCTGCGCCTCCTCCTTGGCCTTTTTCAAGATTTCCGAGCGCTCCTGCCGGATGCGCGAAAGCTGGTCGGCATAGGTCTGTTCCAGCTCCTCGACCTTGCGGTCGGCGATCCGGATGCGGTCGCGCTTCTGCTCCCAGTAATGTTTGTCACGGGCGATTTCACGCAACTGTTTCTCGAGGTTGATATGATCGCTGCCGGCCTTTTCGCCCGCATCGCGGATAATATCCTCCGGCAACCCGATCTTGCGGGCGATCTCCACCGCGAACGAACTGCCCGGCTTGCCGATCTCGAGCCGAAACAGCGGCCGGATATTCTGCACGTCGAACATCATCGCTCCGTTGGCGATTCCCTCGGTGTTCGACGCATAATACTTAATGTTGGCATAGTGGGTCGTAATCACCCCGTAACAGCCTTTGCTGCGGAGCCGTTCGAGGATCGACTCCGCGATCGCCCCGCCGATGATAGGCTCCGTACCCGAACCGAACTCGTCGATAAGCACCAGCGTCCGGTTCGAAGCTCCGGCGAGCATGTTCTTCATATTGAGCAGGTGCGACGAATAGGTCGAAAGATCGTCGTCGATCGACTGCTCGTCCCCGATGTCGATCATTAGGTTGCGGAACAGGGGCAGCTCCGAATTCTCCGATGCCGGAACCAGGAATCCGCACTGGAACATATATTGGATGATGCCCGTAGTTTTCAGACACACCGACTTGCCGCCGGCATTCGGCCCCGAAATCACCAGGATATGACGCCGTTTGTCGAGTTGCAGATCGAGCGGCACCACCTGCTTGCCCTGCGCCCGGAGCGTCTGCTGCAACAAGGGATGCCGCGCATTGCGCAGCACCAGCCGGTCGTCCGTCGAAACGATCGGCTTCACCGCTCCGTTGGCAACGGCCCAGCGGGCTTTGGCACGGATCATATCCAGATCCGAAAGATAGTCGCCAATCAGCGCGATCCGATCCGCTTCGGGGCGAATCGAGTCGGTGAAGGCCGAGAGGATCCGCACGATCTCGCGCCGCTCGGCGTACTCCAGCTCCTTGAGTTCGTTATTGATTTCGACGACCTCGACCGGCTCGACGTAGAAGGTCTTGCCCGTGGCCGATTCGTCGTGGATGAAACCCTGCAACTTGCGTTTATTGGCCGCTGCGACCGGAATCACCGCCCGGCCGTCGCGGATCGAGAGCATCGCGTCGGCCTCCACGATACCGGCTTTCTTGGCATTCGACAACACCTGCTGCAGGCGTTTGGCGGCCTGCCCCTCCCGCTCGCGGATCATCCGCCGGATCTGCTGCAACTCCGGCGAAGCGTCGTCCCGGATCTTGCCGTACTGATCGACGATACCGTCGATCGCCCGAACGATCTCCGGGAAAGCCTCGATCCCCCGGCTGCGGAGCCGCAGTTCGGGATATAGCTCCTCACCGCGCCCCAGGATAAAACCGGCGATCGCCCCCGCCGAAGCCAGCGCCCGGCGCAGCAACACGACCTCCTCGACTTCGAGGAAACTGCCTTCGATCTTCAGTTTGGAAAGGATATAATCGACATCGACGAACTCGTCGTCCGGAAAGTCCCGTTCCATCTCCAGCAGACGGCGCATCTCGTCCGCCAGCGCCAGCCGCCGCTCGACATCGGCCTGCGAAGTGCTGAATTGTTCGGCGCACAACCTTTCCCGGCCGCCGCGAATCGTACACAGCGCCGCGACCTGCTCACGCAGCCGGTCGAAACCGACTTTCTGTTCAAAGTTCGCCGGATAGATCATCGCACAGAGAAAACATTCGAAACTATCGGGCCGCTTTCAGGGCCTTGAGCGAATCGCGCCGGGCATGTTTCGCCTCTTTTTTCTGCTGCTTGCGGTCGGCCTTTTCGGGATCGCGGCCGAACAGCGAGAAATGGACGTAACGAGCAGGATGGGCCTGCAAGTTGGCCAGCAGCGACGCCAAGTTCGCAGTCGCCTCGTTGAGCGATTCGTACAGACGGGGATCGCTGACGAGCTGCCCGACAGTCCCCTCCCCGGCATTGACACGGGCCAAGATCGCATTGAGGTTCATCAGAGTCGAATCGAGCGCCCCGGCCAGATTCTCACGCTGTATTTGGTCGGTAAAATTGCTTAAATTCAGGATAATACTGTCCATACGCGGAGAGTTCTCGCCGAGCATCTCCGAAAAACGGGTCAAATTCGCTACGGCGCTCTCCAGATTCGCACGCTGCGACAGCAACATACCGTTTACGCTGCCCGTAATCGAATTCAGGTGCGACATCGTACCTTCGATATTCGCGGCGTTCTGCTCCATAATCAGATTCAGGTTATCCATCGTGCGGCTCAAATCCCCCACGACCTGCGACATCTTCTGCTTGAAAAATTCGAGTTCCGAACCCGCCATATCCATCAGGCCCTTGCTACGGCTCGAACAGAGGGTGTCCCCGGATTGCAGGTAGGTCCCGGCATCGCCCAGAGCGATTTCGATCGCTTTGGCGCCCATGATGCTGTTGCTGTAGATCCGGGCTTCGGAATTGGACGGAATCCGGTATTTCCGCTGGATCGTCAGTTGAAGTACGACCTCGTTACCGATCGAAGGATCGAACGAAATATCCGTCACGGCTCCCACCTTCACGCCCCGGATCAGAATCGGCGAAGCGTTCTGCACGCCATCGACCTGGTCGTAAGCGGCATAATAGACCGCGTTGCGACTGAAGATGTCGAACCCCTTCAGAAAGCGGATACCCGCCCAGAGGGCGCCGATCATCAGCACGGCAAAAATGCCGATCTTAACTTCTCTTCTCATATACCTGTTTTTTTCGTTTTATTTACTGTACGATCCGGTCGCCCCGACAACTCACCACGAACGCATCGCGGAACTCCCTGCGCACCTCGGCCAACTTGGCTTCGGCCTGCTTGCGGGTATCGAAACGCCCCACACAATACTTATACCTGAACCGGCCGCCGGTAACGAACTCCGTGACTTTTCCCCGGTAACTTTTGAACTGCCGGTCCTTGGGCGGCACGCGCTTGGCGCTGGCGATCAACTGCACGGCATAAAACGTCTTCTCCTGTTCGGCTTTCCCGGTTTTGACACTACCCTTATCCGCTTTGTCCGAAGCGGCAGCCGAAGCCGGCTCTGCGACATCGGCATCGGCCTGTTCGTAAATGGCATCGTCATCGACAAGCAGCGCACCCCGAACGAAAGCGACGTAATCCTTCACCGCATCGCACAGCGCACGTGCGATTTGAGCCTGCCCCTTCGCCGAATTCATATAAGCATACTCCTCCGAATTGGAAAGGAAACCTATCTCGGTCAGGATACCGGGCATATCGGTAGCGTAGAGCACTTTGAGCGGCTGCCGCTTCACACCGCGATTGTGCCGCCCGGACTTGACGTAATGTTTCTGCACCAGACGGGCCATCGCTTCGCTGTATTCACCATAGGTGAACTGCAGGTTCTGGATATAAGCCCGGACGATCGCCGCCGTCTTCTCGTTCGACATATCGAGCAGCTCCTCCTGGTTGTTATAATAGAGGGCCCTCTCGTTGGCGTTCTTCTCCAGCGGACTCTCACCCATAATCAGGGTTTCGACTCCCCGTGCCGACGCCGATGCCGCAGCATTGGTATGGATCGAAATGAACAGGTCGCCGCCCGCCTTGTTGGCGATATCGGCCCGAGCCTGCAAATCCTGGGTCAGACTTTCGGAAAACTGCTTGTCCGTCTTACGCGTGTAAACCACTTTCAACTGGGGGATCTCCTTCTCGATCAAGGCCCCGAGCTTCAGAGCGATCTGAAGGTTGAGATCTTTCTCATAAACTCCTCTGTAATGAGCTCCCGGAAACTTCGGCCCCCCGTGCCCGGCATCGATTACGACGACCCGCACGCCCTGTGCAATATTCTGCGCAGCAACTCCGTTGAAAGAGAGTGTCGCAATCAAAAACAGGGCAACAAGAAAAAGCGATTTCCGCATAGCAAAAGTGGCTGAAAATTTAACGGTTCTGAATTTTTTACCTATATTTGCCGGATGTTAAAACCCCCGCACTGAGGCTTTCGGAGCCATTTTCGGGCGGTTTTGCCGACTTGTCGGCAAAGGTATGATTTTTTTTGGAATTTTGGACAGGCTAAAGGCAAAATATATCTTCTCGGGAGCACTCCTGCTGCTCTTCCTGCTTCCGGTGCTCGGCATGGCGCTGCCGGGCGGAGTGCAGCATCCCGCGACACCCGAACGCCAAACACCGCCCGACAGCACTCCGACACAAGCCGTACAAAAATCCCGCCGCGAAACCCGCCGGGAGATTCGGCGCCTTCAACGGGAAGCCGACCGCCCCCCGACCGCCGAAACACGTACGGAAGAGGAGCAGGATTCGCTTTTCGACACCAAGATCGACTCGATCTTCGGAGCGCCTCCCCTCTCGCCGATCGCCCCCGCCGACAGTACGGCTCCCACCGGCAACGACTCGCTGCTGCGCGATTCGTTGCGTCAGGACACGACCCGGCGCGATACGACCCGGAAAAAATCTTTCCTGGACGACATCATCAGCGGCAAAAACCAGGACTCGCTCTACTACGACGTACGCAACCGCACGGTCTATATCTACAACCAGGGCGATATCAACTACCAGAACATGAATCTCAAGGGAGATTTCATGCGGGTCAATATGGACGAAAAGATCATCTACGCCCACGGCAAGCGCGACACGATAGACGGCAAACCGACAGTTACCAACCCCACTTTCACCGAAGGAGCCGCCAATCCCTACACGATGGACACGATCACCTACAACATCGGCAGTAAAAAGGCGAAAATCAAAGGCGTGGCGACTCAGGAGGGCGACGGCTGGCTGATCGGCAACAACGTCAAAAAGATGGACGACAACACCATCCACATCCAGGACGGCAAATACACCACCTGCGACCAGACGGACCACCCCCACTTCTACCTGGCGATGACCAAGGCGAAGGTGATTCCCGGCAAGAAAGTGGTCACGGGTCCCGCCTACCTGGTCCTGGAAGACGTTCCCATCTACTTTCCGCTGCTGCCCGAGGGTTTCTTCCCGCTCAGTTCCGGCCCCAAGTCGGGTCTGCTGATGCCGACTTTCGGCGAGGAATCGACCAAGGGATTCTACATTCGTGACCTGGGCTACTACTTCACGCTCGGAGAGCACATGGACCTGGCCATCCGGGGCGGTATCTACACTCTCGGATCGTGGGAGGCATCCGCGATGTCGCGCTATATGAAGCGTTACAAGTACAACGGCACCCTGAATTTCAACTACTCGAACGTCCGTGTCGGCGACAAGGGCGAACCCGACTTCCTCCAGCAGAACAACTTCCAGCTCTACTGGCAGCATACGCAAGACCCCAAAGCCAATCCGGGATCGACCTTCTCCGCATCGGTCGATTTCCGTACCAGCGGCTACAACCGCTATTCGGCTACCAGCCTGAACGAAGCGCTCCAGACGCAGACAAGTTCGACGATCTCCTATTCGAAAAGCTGGCTCGGCACACCGTTCTCCCTTTCGGCCAACATGTCCGTTTCGCAGAACTCGCAGAGCGGAACGCTCTCGATCGCCCTGCCGAACGTCGTCTTCAACGTTTCGACCTTCTACCCCTTCAAACGCAAGGAGGCGATGGGCAAGCAGCGGTGGTACGAAAAGATTTCGCTCCGCTACACCGGCAAGTTCAACAACAAGGCCAACGCCAAAGAGTCCGAAATCTTCACCAAGGAAACACTCCAGAACATGCAGTACGGCTTCGAGCATAGCATTCCTATCTCGGCGACGTACAACATCTTCAACTACATCAACTTCGGACCTACGATCAACTACACCGAAAAGTGGTATTTCAAAAAACAGGAGCAGGTTTGGAACCCGGTGCTGAACCGCATCGACAAACTCGACCCGGAGTACGGATTCTACCGTCTGTACAACTACAACTTCAGCCTGCAGGCCTCGACGATCATCTATGGCCGCTACGAGGCCAAGAAGAAAACGCGCAAGGTACAGGCGATCCGCCACACGATCACCCCGACGGTGAGCTTCTCCTACGCCCCCGACTTCTCCAAGCAGAAATACGGCTACGTAAAGACCGTGCAGAGCGATACGCTGGGTAATTTCAAGACCTACTCGCCTTTCGAAGGGAGCATCTTCGGCGTGCCCAGCTCCGGTCAGTCCATGGCCATCAACGCCTCGCTCTCGCAGACGCTCGAAATGAAGGTGCTCAGCAAACGCGATACCTCGGGTATGAAGAAGATCAAACTGATCGACGAACTCCGCATCGGACAGGTATCCTATAACTTCCTGGCCGACTCCATGGGACTTTCGAACATCCCCATTTCGCTGCGCACGACCGTTTTCCAAAATTTCGGCATCAATATCAACGCTACGCTCGACCCTTACCGGGTCACCCCGCAGGGCCAGCGTATCAACAAACTCTTTTTCCCGGGCCGTGTGGTATCGGCCAGCACTTCGTTCGGCTATACGTTCCAATCCCGCCAGGACAACTCCACCCCGGCGATCAACGACATCAACAGCGCCCCGGTCGATCCGGCCTACGCCAATCCTTTCTACGACCCTTACGGGCAAATGAACCCGGCCCTGCGACGGCAATACATGACCCAGGCCTACTACGACTTCTCGCTACCCTGGAACCTGGGATTCAACTATACGATCAGCTACTCCGCATCACCGACCAACAACGGCACGACGGGCTACCAGAAAAACATCACCCAAACGCTCGGCATCAACGGCAGCGTTACGATTCTGCCAAAAATGGGTGTAACAATCCAGGGCGGTTACGACTTCCAGGCCAAAGAGCTGACTCCGGCCTCCATCACCATTACACGCGACCTGCATTGCTGGCAAATGTCGTTCGCGTGGGTCCCCTTCGGCCACTATCAGAGCTGGAGTTTCAACATCGGCGTCAAAGCGGCTTCCCTCGCCGACCTGAAATACGACAAAAGCCAGAGCATGTTCGACAACCTGTATTGATTTTCCGCGTCGTTCCCTTCTACCCCCGGAATATAAAGATTCTGTGAAATTTAGTTTTTTCCTACTCTTTTACATAAATATTCCCTACATTTGTGCGTAAACATTTTAGGGCGAGAAAAAACTCTCAAACATAATACCTCTATGATTATGAAAAAACACTACGAATCTACGGTTAAGGGGGGGGGAACTTCGTACTCCGCTCCTTCGGTTGAGATCCTCAGCATCTCGATCGAGAAAGGTTTTGCCAACAGCACTGTCCTGGACTATGGCGGAGTCGGCGAAGCAGGCGGCAGCGTTAATGACACCGATTACGGAAAATACTAACAAACACATCCTACGACTATGAAAACTTTTTTCAAATCCATTTTGGCTGTCGCAGTGTGTGCATCTCTGTTCGCAGCCTGCTCCAAAGACGACACGGTTTCCGACCCGTCGAACGGGCGCAAAGTAACCATGACGGTCTCCGCATCGTCTGAACTCGAATCGGCATCCGGTTCCCGTACGACGTATGATCCCCTGACGGGGAAAGTTTCGTGGAATGCGACCGGTGAATTCCTGCAAGTACTCGAAACGGCAGCTTCCACTACCGTATTTGCTACCTCGCAAGAGGGCGTGATAAGCGGCGACATTGCAAAATTCGCCGTAACGTTCCCCGCAAACGAGAACACCCCGCTCGTTTACAACGCGGTTTACCCCGCTTCGGCATGGGTTACCTCCAGCAATACGGACATCACCAACATGAAGGTCATCACTCCCACAGTCCAGCAGCCGACCGCTACGAGTTTCGATTCGAACGCGGACCTGCTGATCGCCAAATCGATCTCTGTGGAGAGTCAGCTGACCGAACTGCAAATGAGTTTCGGCCGTGCCGTCGCCATCGGTAAGATGACGGTCAAGAACCTCGCATCTGCGGAAAGTGTCCTCGGCGTCAAATTTACGGCTCCCGACAAAAAAGTCACGGGCCGCAGCTATGTCGATATGACGGCAGGTACCATCAAGGAGTATGGCTATATTAACAATTTCGCCGATAACGTGACGTTGAACTACTCTTCGAAGATGAACATCACGGCCAATAGCGAAGCGGGTATGACGGCTTATTTCACCTGCTTCCCGTTCGAGGTAGCTGCCGGTGAAACATTCACCGTTACCGTGACCACCGCATCGAAGATCTTCACCAAGACGGTAACCGTTCAGGAGGGCCGGACCCTGGCTTTCGCAGCGGGCGACAGTTCGACTTTCGCGGTCGATATGACCGGCGCTGCGGAAGAGGAGAACGAAACATTGAGCGGCGACTACGTCATCACAGTTTCGCAATCCAATGTAAATTATGCAATGAGTTCTGCCGCAGAAGGTAATCGTTTGGCTCCCATTGTGATTACACCGGAAAATCCGTTTAAAACGGATGATGAAACCCTCGTATGGACAATTAACAAATCGGGAGACAACTCCACGATCAGTCAAGGCGAAAACTATCTTTCCTGGCAAGGCGGTTCTACCAACGGAGCCACGACTTCCACAAGTCCTTACGAATTAGTAATTACCAAAAATAAAACCGGGAATACATACCAAATCGCATCGGAGGCCGAGCCAAGCCGTATTCTGGCAAAAAATACAACAGCAACCAATGGTTTCGGATTCTACGCCGGTACCCAGACCAAGGAGCTCACCTTGATTCCGGCCATAGTGGATAAATCTCCGAAAATCAACATTACCAGCGGCACTACAGTCAATGTACCATCCGAAGGTGATATCGTAACGGTAACTTATACGATCAAGAATCCAAATGGGTCTCCAATTTCGGCAAAGGCAGAAGAAAGTGCTACGTGGATCAATACTTTCGAAACAGGTAACGAAGGAGAGGTCTCTTTCACCGTTGATGCCAATACTGGATCAGAACGAGAAGCGACGGTAACCCTTACCTACTCGACTGCGACTGTGGACATCACGATCAAACAAGCGGCTCAAGGCGAGACTCTCGTGACCTATCAGGAAGTTACTTCAATCGAAGAGGGTGAATATATCATCGTATGCACTTTCAACAGCACCGGCTATTACTTGCCTAACACGGCTACAACCGGAAGACCTGTATCCCTCCAATTACCATCTGGAACACTTCAAGACAACACGATCACGAGTCCTTTGGAAGATATGATCTGGACGGTTACAGCGAACGGTTCAGGCTTCACGATCACTTCGGCAGCCGATCCTAAGCAGGCATTGGGTACGATCTCTAATAACAACGGTCTGAGCATCGGTGCAAACTATGCACACCATATCTGGACATTTACTTATGACAAATCGACCAACTATCATTGGACGATCAAAAACACAACGACCAACCGATTCATGGCCGGTTACCAAGCTTCCAATTGGCGTACTTACACGGCTGCATCGACCAATCAAAACGGTGTGTTCCGGCTTTTCAAGAAACAATGAAATGGGGGTGGGAATCTTTCCCCAGACCCTACCCCGGGAATTGCTACACCGAGCGTAAGCGACATAACTTCGAGTACAGCGAAGGTTTCCAGTAGTCTGACCGACACCGCTTACGCAACCGAGGTGCAGTTCTTCTATTCCGCAACGAACGGCAGCGACACGGGAAGTGTCGTTGCCGCTGTTGTCGGAAACGAAGCGACCGCCAACCTCTCCGATCTTCTGCCCGCAACGACGTACACGGTTTACGGCGTCGTAACGGCGACCAACGGCTCCACGCCGCAGAGTTCTTCGACAACCTTTACCACCGAAGGAGCACGGACGGATCATGCCGCCTGGTACGAGCTTCCGGCCCGCACGACAGCCGACGCGACGATCACGCAGACGGTTTATCCCGCCTCCGGATCGCAGCGCAACTACACGATGTACTACGACAAATCGACCTACACGGCTTACTGGGTAGCCTATCCGCTCGCAAAAGGACACATGGGAAACGGACGTTCCGACAAATGGCAGCGCAATCCTGGACTGGCCGAATCCGAACAGATCAACGTCTGGTCGAGCAGCTACGGGGTCAATCTCGGAGCTACCACATCGGACGGATATGACAGTTCGAAAGAGTTCTACGCCCGGGGGCACCAGATACCCAACGCCGACCGCAACGGTTCGGACGAATTGGTCGTACAGACCTATTACGCAACCAATTCCACGCCGCAGATTCAGAACAAATTCAACGGCGGTATTTGGCAGCAGCTCGAAAGCGGCGTCCGAAATATCGCTGCGACTACGGACACGGTATATGTGGTGACGGGCGCTATTCTCCAGACCGCAGGCAACCACGAAGCGATCACCTGGATCACACCGAAGTCGGACAGCAAACGATGCCCCGTACCGAACTATTACTACAAAGCGTTGTTGAAAGTCCGGCGCGATGCGTCGAACAAAGTGACGTCGGCCATGACGATCGGTTTCTGGATGGAACACAGGGAGTACTCGAACGATAGCTACACGAACTATGCGACTTCCGTCGCCGAGATCGAACGGCTCACCGGCTTCGATTTCTTCGCCAACCTGCCTGCCGACATTCAGGCCGCAGCGGAGCAAAATTCGAACTGGAACACATTCGCATCGTTCTAAACAGGCGAAAAGATCTCCGACACGACAAAACGACACGCATCAAATAGAATGATGCGTGTCGTTTTGTATTATCCATACATCCGAACGGCTTATTCTTCCGAAAAATAATTATCTTTACGAATCGGAAAATCGCCGAATCCGAAAACCGACACTCGAAGCGGATGCAACGAAGAGGCGGGAATATTCCGCCGCCTCCAAAGGAGGCAAACCGCAAATATCCGATCGACGAGGCCCGCGACTGCCCGCGAGGTCCTGCCGAACGCAGAAAACGAAAAAAACACAAAGTCAAAGCCAGGTTCTCCGTCCATTTCCCGCGATCCGGCTCCGTTATGCTACGACTCAAGTCCGAAAACCTCCGGTCGAAACTCCGGCGCATGCCCCTGCTCCGCGCATTGCCGCCGCTCGCGGCCGGCATCCTGCTGGCCGACCACTACGTACTGCCGCTGTGGTTGTTAGTAGGCGGATTCCTCGTCTGCGGTATCCTGGCACTGCTCGCCGACGACCGGGGCGCAAACCTCGCCACCCTGGGAGCCATTCTGCTTTTCGGCATGACCGTCACCGAACTGAGACACACTCCCGCTCCGCCGACCGGCACTCCGGGCGAATACGAAATCATCGTCCGGGAACGCCTCTCCGAACGGGAAGGCAAAACGGCCTCCGGCACAACGATCCGCGCCCGGCGGAACTCCGCAACCGGAGAATGGCTCCCCGCCGCCGGAAACCTCGTGGTGCGATGCGACTCTTCGACCGCACTGAATCCCGGCGACCGAGCCGTCGTACGCGGCAAAATCTACCCTTTCACCGCCCGTCACGGCGGCTACGGACGGCTGATGACCCGCCGGGGATACGTCGGCACCCTCTACCTGAACCGCTCAAGCCTGCTGCTGCGCGACACCCTGCACCGGGAGCTTTCCCCGAAGCACCTCTCCCTGTTCCTGCACGAACGGGCCGTCGCACGGCTCGACCGTCTGGCCCTGGCACCCGACGAACAGGCCCTCTGCAACGCTATGACGGCCGGGGATCGACGCTCGCTCTCCCCTGCACTCCGTGCGGCCTACTCGCGCAGCGGGACCTCGCACCTGCTCGCCGTCTCGGGATTGCACGTGGGCATCGTCTTTCTGCTCGCCAACCTGCTGCTCTGGTGGCTGCCGCTCTTCCGACACGGACACATCCTGCGCAATATCGCGGTCATCCTGCTCATCTGGCTCTATGCCGCCACGACGGGATTCCCGCCCAGCGTCGTCCGGGCCGCGCTGATGTTCTCCGTCCTGCAATTCGCCCTGGCCTCGTCGTCGGAATACGTCGGGATGAACACACTCGCCGGCGTAGCCTTCGTCATGCTGCTCTTCCATCCCGATTACCTGTTCGACATCAGCTTCCAACTCTCGTTCATCGCCGTCGCCGGCATCATCGCCTGGGGACTCCCCCTCTGCCGCCTCCTGCGAACACGCCGCAAAAGCATCGATATGCTGACCGCAACCCTCGCCATCGGATTTTCAGCGTCCGCTGCGACTGCACCTCTTATCTCCCATACCTTCGGCCAGATCTCGGTCGTCGGACTGGCACTCAACCCCGTCGTCATCCTGCTCTCCTACGTCGTGGTCGGGAGCTGCACGCTCTGGCTCGTGATCCCGGGAACGGCGCTCGCACCGCTCTTCTCGGTCGTCGCAGGATTCGCAGCCCGGGCACAGAAC
>ENA-OYEF01000216-OYEF01000216.1-human-gut-metagenome-genome-assembly--contig:-NODE-216-length-12254-cov-5.882121_pt1 | contig 12254 bp, 9 predicted proteins | sample MGYA00243552_ERZ652909 | MGnify/ENA primary metagenome ERZ652909 (study PRJEB26926, sample SAMN06164806) | human gut metagenome | biome: ENVO:00009003; feature: ENVO:2100002; material: ENVO:00002003...
ATTCCTCTACGTCTCGTGGGCTCGGAGATGTGTATAAGAGACAGGTAATCTACGGACACCTTGCCAATGTGTATGCAAACTTCGGGGAGCCAGTAGTAGCAGGACAAGCAGTAAGCCTGAGCAGTGACCGATTGCATATCAGTGTAAAATTCGACGGAGAGGAGCTGAATCCGTTGGAATTCCTGACCATGCTTTATGGCAATATTAAAGCATTGAAACATCAAGGAAGGATCGGAGCGATAGACATTGACGATTTTGACATGAACATCGCCACACAATATGACAACGACAGAGAAGAAATCGAGTCATTGATGCTGCGTTATCTGCCTTTATATATGGATGACCTACGGCATGGCCAATACGCATTGTCGCCCCATCGGGAACAATCGCTACGTAATATTTTCTCGTTGGGAGCCATGAAACGCTACTTCTTTGAGGTTATGCCAAGCATGAGCAATCCGTTGGGTATCAGTCAGAGAAGTGTACCATTGGCATGTAAGGTACAGAATCTCCTAATTGCGGATTTTCTTGACTATTTGGCGTTGCGCCACAATGTGTTCCTATCCACATTGAATGAAGCATTAAAAAAAAAGTCCACAGCGACCTCCTGAGCAGTAGTGGAGTCATCGATCCATTAATGAATTTGGAGGTGGACATTCAGAGCTTCGACATACCGAGAATAGTCAGCGTATACCCCGACCGCGCAGGAGTAAGATGGTGGACCAAAGCCTGGTTCAACAATCATGAGAACGGAGAGAGTTCTGTGGAGATAGAACGTCAGCAAGCCATTCTGTTTATTCTTGACCGCATAGAGAAAGACGAGTGGCTAACTGAATATTTCCCAAAGCAGATGGAAGTATACCATCATGCGATAGAGCAGACCAAAGAGCAACTGTTGAACCAAACCCTGTAAGTAACAAAGCAATGAGCATAAAGAACAGCAAACGATTTGCGGAGATAGAATATAGTCTGCAACATTACTTTGAAGGCAGTGTCTTGTCTGTAATGAAACAAGTCAGAAAGACATTGAACGACAAGCAAGTCAAGGAACTGGCAGACTACCAGCGTAGTCCGGCAGGTATCATGGCATCATCCAATCCTATGTTGATAGACATGGGTTGGCAAGCAGTGCGCACAGCTGGCGAGTGGAACAGCAAGACCACCGAGGACTATCTCAAGATGTGCAATGAGAAAATGCAAAACGACAAAGCGATGCAGCGTGACTTCGCATTGTTGTCAGCAGAATGGCGTAAAGCCGTGGTGGAACAAATCGGACGTACAAAATACGATGCACTATCCAAACAAATAGGATGCGATTTGGCATATGCCTATATCGGTCAGCGGATGGAAGACCTGATGATCAACAAATTGGTTGTGGATGACATCCCCAAATCATCGATGGAATACATCATGCGAAAGGCAGCCAAGCAAAGTATCTGGGGATTTACTGAGGAATTGATGAAGTCCCCATTAACCAAAGAGATTGAGGCAAGAAGCGAGAAAGCCTATAAGCCCAGTACCACAGAGAAAGTTACGGGACGAGTGGCAGGTTCTGCAGTAGATGCCGTATCGATGGGAGCTTTTAATGGTTGGACAACCTTCGCCAAGTTCGTTGGCTGCGATGTAGCATTAGGATATGCCTTAGACAAAACCGTTGGCAGTACGGAGCAACGCAAGGAGCAGGTAATGGAACTAAGCATCAGCAAAGGAATCTTTGGCAGTAACAGCAATGTCTTCAACGGCTTCCGTAAACATGCCAATGAACTTGAAGAATCTGGAGGTTTCCTGCAAACGCTTAACGGACAGTTATCACATAAAATCAAGTTACCAACAAAAAAATACAAGCCTGTGACATGGACAACAAACAGCAATAACAAATCCCCTTTCCCGGTGTTTACACCCAATACGGACTTTCTGAAGCCCAAAGACATACGTAAAGATCCCAAATACAAGGACGTTCCGTTGATTGTAGCACCAGGAAAGGAAGATGACTATCTGAAGGAAAAAGCTCAGCAAGAAGCGGCAAAACAAAAAGAGGCAGAGCGCAAAAGTACTGAAAGAGAACAGGGAACTGACGGTTCAGGAGAAGCACAATCTGTTGACACATCATCAGATGAGGAGCAAACCTATCAGTTGCAGCAAGCCAATGAAAACGGTTGGGAAGGACTGTTGGCAAATTTCGGGTTAGACGGTTTCGGTGACATCACCCATAACCTTGGCTATGTGCTCGCCATGTTGCCAGATATGTTAGTAGGATTGCTTACTGGCAAGACAAAGTCCTTGAACATGGACAACAGCATGATACCATTGGCAAGTATTGTGGCAGGAATGTTCGTGAAGAATCCGATACTTAAAATGTTATTGGTAGGTATGGGAGGAGCCAATCTGATAAACAAAGCCGGGCATGAAGCATTGGAGAGGAAAGCCAATGAAGGCTCAGTGCCAGATAGATGTGCAGCAAGCAATCGACAAGTCGCATACAGACAATATGCAGACGAGCCATTGAATCCACGTTTAAGCAATCCAGTGCTAAAAGGCAGTTGTTTGATAGTACATATCGACCGAGTGCCATGTACCATTCAATTGCCACAAACCGTGGTGGATGCATATCAGGCAGGGGCGTTGCCGTTGAATACCCTTGCCAATGCAATACTTGCAAAAAATGAGCAGATGCAATCTGTGGCCATGCAGCAGTATGAAAATGGTCGTGAGGAGCGTGAGACAGTCAGCAGATCAAGAGGAATACAGTAAGAATATAATAAAAGCACAATATGAAAGACAAGAGTCAGGCAGAGAAAGCGGCTGCAGAGAGACAAGTGGAATTACTCTCTACGGCGTTGGGCAGTGCGCCATCAGCAAAAGGATATTGGTTGAACGCATCGGGTAAGACCTATCCAAGTTTCTATCCCAAGGGATTGACAGTAAGTCCGTTCAATGCATTGATCATGTCATTGCATTCGGACAAGTCTGGTAGCAAGACCAACCTTTTTATGCCTTTCAGTGAGGCAAAAAGACAAGGAGTGGCGGTAAGGGAGCATGAACGAGGAGTACCGTTCCTTTTCTATAATTGGAACCAATACGTCAATCGTAACAATCCAAAGTATATTATCAGTCGAAACGACTATCAGGCATTGGATGCAGAACAGCAGAAGCAATATAAAGGTGTGCACAATCGAGAGATACGCACACTGTTTTGCATTGACCAGACCACAATGCCATTTGCCAATGAGAAAGAATACAAAAAACTATTGGCAGATTATGGTACAGCTGAGGAGCGAGGTCAGGGAGAAGGAGATGAGCGAGCCATGCATGTTCGCTTCAATGACTTCCTATTGAAAATGCGTGACAATCTGGTACCCATACGTACGGACGGCAGCGGTGTCGCACATTATGACACGGAAAAGGATGCAGTGTATATGCCACGCCAAAAGGACTTTGAGCATTACAATGACTATGTGCAAGAAACATTGCGCCAGATTGTCTCTGCCACAGGACATCAGCAGCGGTTGGCACGTGAAGGCATGGTGATGAAAAATGGTACAGCCCCATCGGAGGATGCCATAAAAAGAGAACGATTGGTGGCAGAATTAGCTTCAGGAGTGAAGATGTTGGAGTTGGGACTGCCAGCGCGATTGTCAGAAGAAGGCTTGCATCTGACAGATTACTGGGTTCGTGAGTTGAAAGAGAATCCCTGCCTGATAGATGCTGTAGAGAGTGACGTAAACAATGCCCTTTTAGTGATGCGCAAGGCAGAGCAAGGAGAAAAGATAGAATACTCCACCATGCGAAATCAGCGAGAGACCAAGGAACTGATGGACCAGTTGCCTAAACACTATCTCATAGCGGATGAAATCAAACAGCATCCCGACAAAGACAACAAGACCATCGTATTGGTCATCGACAAGGAGAAAAAGACAGCCGACGTGGTTATGCCGTCAGGAGCCTCATTAGAAGTGAACAATGAGATACAGGGCATGAGCAAGCAACGCATCCAGAAAGCATTGGAACGTGAAGGCATCGAAACCGTACGCTTCTACAATCCTGACGGAGCATTGGGGTATCGCCCCGATGACAGTTACTTTGCGGACAAGCAAGTGGACATCGCCCGACTGAAAAATTGGTCGTTGGAACATCTATCCACATTAGATGCCAGTCCTGCTGTAGATCGAGCCAAGGATGTTGGGTTCAGTCAAGTACAGATGATACAAGACGACAAAAACCGTTGGGCATTGTATATTAAGCCCGAGGGACAGAACGGATATAGCATATATCCAGACAAGGCAGACATCAACCAGTTCTTTAGTACACTGAAGCAGTCGATGGACAATTTTGAAGCAGTAAAGATGGAGTTGGCAAACAAGTATCACCACCGTGCAGCCGTACAACCTGACTTGAAAGTGGACCTGTTCGGGAGCAATGACCAGGACATTGATATGAACCGCATAGAACGTGTGTGCGTGTTCAAAACCAAAGAAAATGGCATTCTTTGTTCAGCAACCATCGACGGAGAGAAGATGAAACCCAGATGCATTACCCCACAGCAATGGCAGCGCTTATGGGTAGCAGAAGACAGAAACAGCTATAAGACCCATTTGGCGGCAACCCTGTTTGCTGACGTGCTGAAAGCAGGAGAAAAACAAGAACAGACATCATCGGAGAAACAGGAAGTGGAGACCGAGGTGAAGCAGGAACAGCAAGGAGCCACAGAGAAGCATGAAGAGGAACACCGGGAATATCACGAGGAAGAAGATAAACAAGACAAATCCGAGGAGAAGGTCAAGGAGGAAAAAGCAACTGAGGAAAAGAAAGCACAAGAAGCCCAAGGCAAGAAAGAGCAGAATGCATCTGGCATAAAAAAGCAATGGGATGACTTGAAAGCCAAGCACCCAGATGCATTATTGTTGTTCCGTATTGGTGATTTCTATGAGATGTACAATCAAGATGCACGCAAAGGGTCTGAGATATTAGGAATCACGCTGACCAAACGAGCAAGCGGCAATATCAAAGAAATGGCAGGATTTCCATACCATGCCCTTGACACCTACCTGCCCAAACTGATACGGGAAGGACAACGAGTAGCCATCTGCGATATGTTGGAAGAGCCAAAACAGCACAAGCAGGAGGTAGTGAAAGAGTTGGTAGAACCATCGAGAGGAATGAAGCGGTAGGTATACCAATGAGATTAAGAACAAGTAAAAGGATAACAAAAAGTAGCAAGAACAATGAGCAAGAACCAATCATACGCCGACAAATATGCAGAGGCGGCTATGGAGCAGATGAAGCGTTATGGCATTCCTGCCTCCGTTACCTTAGCGCAAGGCATGCTGGAAAGCAGTAATGGAGAGAGTGAACTGTCACGATTAGGGAATAATCACTTTGGCATCAAAGCAACAGCTTCGTGGTTGAAGAACGGAGGTGAATATCTGGTATATACGGATGATAAGCCCAATGAAAAGTTTTGCAAATACAGTTCTGTGGCAGACAGCTACGAGCATCATTCCAAGTTCCTCGCTAATAATCAGCGTTATGCCAAGTGCTTTCAGCTGTCACCAGATGACTATAAGGGTTGGACTAAAGGGATAGCCAAAGCCGGGTACGCATCAGGTATGGGATATGCGGCACATTTGCAGGACATCATCGAGCGGAATGGGCTACAGAAGTATGACCAGCAAGTGATGAGCGAGATGAAGGCGCAAGGGAAGTCATTCGGAGTGGAGAACAATCCAAGACAAGCAACAAGCGAAGAACGAGTACAAGACAAACGACCAAATGGCAAGTATTCATTCCCTTTGCTCCGTGAAACCTATCTATTCATCACTTCTCCGTTCGGTATGCGTCAAGATCCGATGGACAAGAGCAAGCAGCAAATGCATAAAGGCATAGACATCCGTTGTAAGCATGATGCCGTATTAGCAACCGAGAATGACGGTAAGGTAGTAGCCGTCAACCAGAATGTGAATACAGCAGGAGGAAAAAGTATCACGGTGGAATACAATCGTGAGGACGGCAGCAAGGTGCAAACCACCTATATGCATTTGTCGGAGGTAAATGTAAAAGTGGGCGATACCGTGTCAGCTGGACAAAAGATAGGTGTGACAGGCAATACTGGAACAAGAACCACAGGAGAGCATCTGCATTTTGGAGTAAAAACAATTGCAGCAGACGGGACAAGTCGGGACGTGGATCCATCCAGTTATCTGGCAGAAATCGCACAAAAAGGCAACATCAAACAGCAAGCCTTGTATAATGGCAATGACCTGTTGGCAAAATACAAAACCGATGTGCCAAGCAATACAGAAAGCATGTCACCCGATGCATGGATGAAGAAGTTGCTGTCGTCTGAAGATAGCGGTGTAGGATTACCAGTTGGCAGTGACCCTATCTTGGAAATGGCAATGACAGCTTTCTCATCATTGATGATATTGGCTGTGAAAATAGATAACAAAGAAGCCGAGGAACAAAAGGCAGCTATCAGTCAATCAGTCAGTGAACGGTCTGTAGATTTGACTTCACTGGTATCAGGCATGAAAACGTGCAGTCTGAGTATTGGTGACAATGGTCGTGCGATACTGACGGCAGACAATGGCAATGTCAAAGTAAGCCGTGAACTGACATCAGCAGAATTGAGCAGACTGTCCGCCACATTGAACGACCAAGAATTGAGCGAAGAGACCAAACGGTTGCGAGTAGCAGGAATGGTAAACAGCATTGTCATCAGTCAACAGGCTTCGCAAAATTTTGAGCAAGTAATGCAGGAACAGCAGGGACGCAACGAAAGCATGCACAGATAAATGAAGTGTGATGATTGAGACAACTTTTTAAAAAGTATAAGACTATGATGAAATGTAAAGTAACTATTTGCGGTGTGGTTAACAAAGCTACCACATGTCGCACGAATAAAGAAGGGAAGCCGTTCGTAACATTTAGTGTTGCAGTGGTTATCCCTGCCAAGAACGGAATCAATAAAACAATTGAAGTTAGCGTGTTGAAGGATGGAACACTGACGGAAGTAGGCAATATTGTGACGGGACAGCGCATAGAAGCAGTCGGTGTGCTTATCCCCAGGAAACATGGTGAGAACATGTATTACAACATGAATGCAACAGCTGTCAATACCGAAACAACAGTAAAGGAAGACAGCATTGTAGGACAGTTGGAGTTCCGTGGAAAGATAGGTAAAACCATCGACGAGAAAAAGAGCAAGAAGGGTGAGCCGTACCAAATGTTTTCAGCTTATTCAGCGACTAAAGCAGAAAACGGTTTTGAATACATCTGGGTACGGCTTGTCCGTTTCAACAAGGAGCGTGAGGCGTGGTTAGTACCAGGATGCCGAATAACGGCTAAGGGCGAACTGGAGTTGTCACTCTATAACGACCGACTAACATTCTCATGTAAAGTGGACGAATTGGCGGAATACGTACCACAGCCGTATAACCCTAATGCTTGACGCTTATGGCAAGATACAACAAACCAACCAGTGATGGTCCGAGCAGTGAGGAAAAAGCTTTGGACCTATTTGCTGAGATGATGATAGAAAAAATCCAAAGCATTGACAAAGACTGGAAAAAGCCTTGGTTTACAGATGGTGCACTGCAATGGCCGAAGAACCTTAATGGTAGAGATTATAACGGTATGAACGCCTTTGTACTGCTCCTTCAGTGTGAGAAACAAGGTTGGAAGATACCCCGTTTCTGTACATTCGACTGTGTGCAGCGGTTGAACAATAAGGAGAAGAAGGATGCCAACGGAGAGGCATTGCCACGTGTGTCTGTGTTGAAGGGTGAGAAATCGTTTCCTGTTTTTATAACCACCTTTACCTGCGTTGATAAGGACACCAGAGAACACCTCAAATATGATGACTACCGTCAACTGTCTGAAGAAATGAGGAAGCAGTACAATGTATATCCGAAACTACAAGTCTATAGAGTTTTCAATGTACAGCAAACCAACTTGCAGGAAGCTCGTCCTGAGATGTGGGCAAAGTTGGAAGCCGAGTATGTAAGACCGTCGCAGGAACAAGGCGAACAATTCTCATTCGCTCCTATCGATGCAATGATAAAGGACAACCGCTGGATCTGTCCCATCAAGCCACAATATGGAGACAATGCATATTTCTCAATTAGCAAGAATATGATTGTAGTGCCAGAGAAGCAACAGTTTGTGGATGGAGAATCGTTCTATGGAACCTTGTTTCATGAGATGGCACACTCGACTGGACATGAGACGGTACTGAACCGTTTCAAACCGACTACATTCGGTTCTTCTGAGTATGCACGCGAGGAATTGGTAGCAGAATTGGGCAGTGCCCTTGTCGCCCAACGATATGGCATGGCAAAGCATATCAAAGAAGACAGTGCGGCTTATTTGAAATCATGGTTGCAGAGTCTGAAGGAGTCACCACAATTCATCAAGACCACGCTGCTTGATGTGAAGAAAGCGACATCAATCATCAATCAACATATTGATAAGATGTCGCTCGAACTGGAAGAAGCACAAACGGAGGATGTTGTAAAAGAAGCAGACCAGAAAGTTGCAGATAATAAAACTGTTGCACCCTATTACGCTTCTGTTGCCTATCTGCAGAGTACCGATGACACAAGTGTATTGGATAGTTTGAAAGATATATGTGACTATGACCGTCTGCTGCAAGAGGCAAAGGAATATGACCAAGGCGATGCCATTGATTTGGAACACACGTATAAAAGTGCCGTGCAGAACCGTGGTGACGATGTATTGGCAGACGATGCCCATTACGCTGTGGTATATAATGGTAGTGTTGGCGGCACCTATGAGGTGATGCGCAAGGTGACAGAGGAAGAAGTTCGTGACAGTATTACTCGATACGGATTGTCTTCTGAGGCATCAAAGGATGTAGAAGAGGTGGCAAAGTCGATGATTGCAGAAGACTTTTCTGATTTGTCTAAGCGCAAAGCTCCAGTCTTTGAAATGCCAAATGGCGATGTGCTGCATCTGCAATACGACCGTGAGCACGACAGTTTTGAGGTCGGAACTGTTAGCAATGCCGGGTTGGCAGTGCAGCATATTCTCAGCTACGACCACAACTTGTCACTTGCAGACAATATCGAGGACGTGTATAACACGCTTTGTGAGTTGCCAGACTATCAGTTACAAGAGGAAAACGCGGAAGAAGAAAATGTAGCAAAGGCTACGTTCCGCAGATAAGAGAAGTCAGCCGTAGGGAGAAATTATTGTCCTCTCCTTACGGCTGGCTTTTGTTTGGTCTAAGCGTTGAAAGCGTTACTGAGTGCCGTGTGCAACTGATAGACCATATCCTCAGCAGCGTTCATGTCCGCTACGATGTCGGCTATGTGGTATGGCGCACCGTTATGTCCGTGTCCGTCTTCGCCAATCCACAGGTAGGCTTCGTAATCCGGGTCGTAGTCTTGGTAATAGTCAAAGATATTCTCCAAAAGCACATCGGGGTCGTTGTCAAAAGTGTTGGCTGAGAAAGAGAAATCCTGTCCTTGGGGCGTGAACTTTGCAAAATTGAAAGTGATGCGTAATTCATTCTGCTCCTCGATAGTGACAGCCCAACCTTCTTTTTCGGCTACACTGATAACCATGTCTTGTATCTTTTCCATATTGTGATAGTTTTTGTGCCGTAGACTGGTTTGAGCAGCCTACGGCAGATGTTACAAATTAGTTCTTTTGGGGCTTTGAGTAAAGGCGATGAAGAAAGCTACGCAATTCATTGTCTTGTATGTTCTTCAGTTTGGTTGGTGTAAAACCTTTTACCTGACATACATGGAACTTGTCATTAATCCCATACTTGGAGCCATCAATCTCTATTTTCTCCAATTCGTTTGCTGATACATAGCCGTATTCCGTTTCGCACATACCACAGACAATAGCAAAAAGTACGAAATCATCCCCCTCGTGCTGTCCTTCAAGAATATACCACCTGATGCGTCCTATGGTAAATACAGCTACACAAATAGCATCTTTGCCTTTTTCCTCTTGTGAGTAAAGAGGAAAGTTTTTTATTGCCTCCATAAACTGAGGCGTAATCAGTTTTCTTTCCATAATTTACTTTTTTAAAATCACCAGTCCCATTTATTTTTTGAACCTTTTCGAGTCTTAGGGGATGGTTTCGGATGGGTTGCGACATACTCTCGACTTTCGGCTTCAATCTCATTTATAGATTTAGCCCTGTAATTTTTGAGATATTCCATGATGTCGTCCTTGTTGAAGCAAATCTTCTTTCCGACTTTGTAATACGGAATGATACGCTTCCTTGTCCAAGTGTAAATCGTCTGTCGGGTTACTCCAAGACGTTCAGCCACTTCCTCAATGTTCAAGACGAAGGGTTCCACTTCACTTGCGCCCTTATTAGTAGCAGACTCCTCTCCTGTTTTAGCCAACTGCTTTTTCAAGCGAGCCAGACATGAAGAAAGTTTAGAAATCTCAAATTCCATTTCTTCTACAAACTGTTCTAAGTTAACCATATCAATGATGTTTTAAGTTTTTATTTCTTCCCTTATTTTAAAGCCATTATCAGCTTTGCTTGTCGGGATAGATTTTTCGTGCAATACAGAACGGCGTGAACAAAGGAAAAAAGGCAAGTAAATGGCGAAAGATTTAATGGAATACCCAATATCTTCGATTTGGGAAGGTTGTCGTTAAATCAACCGCACATTAGCACAGCGGTACTTGACGCTTGACTGGACGCAGTAAATTTGCAAAGAAAAACAGAGCGACATGCAAGGCCCATATGGATAAAAGTTCATAAAACAGGCATAAAAAGGCAGAATTTTAGGGCTTGACGTGAACTTTTCACGCCAAACATAGTGTATTCTCATAAAAACATAGTAATTTTGTACAAAATAAAAATGGAAAGTTATGTTATACAGGGTTATAATAGACAATTACAAGTCGTTTGCAGAAGAAACGGCTTTTGATTTGTTTCCCAATCCTAAAAGGGAAACATTCCCTAATCATGTATATGGTGAGGGTGCTACACCTGTGTTGAAAAGTACGGCTATATACGGTGCCAATGGCGCAGGAAAGTCCAATCTTATAAAAGGTATTCAGTTCATCAAAGAATTTACGACTACGATGAGTACAGGTAAGGACGCACAGAAAATGCGCTATTGGTATCTTAACAACAGATTCAAATTGCCTGTGGAAGATGAGAGCAAGCCTATCACGATGGTCGTTGAATTTGAAAACAATTCGCAAGCCTACATCTATTGCATAGAGATAGATATCGATGGCGTAAAGTCAGAGAGTCTGTTGCTTTCCGGATTAGGCAAGAGCAACCATGTCGTTTTTCAGAGAGACAGAGAAAGCGTTGTCTTCAAGAAAGCCAAAGTTGTAGAAAGCATCAAGAAAATCCTTGAAAGACAAATTGCCGAGAATCCGTTTGGATCTGTACTTGCAATAAACGGTGTGCTGCATCTGGTAGAGGACGAGCATATGCGGAATGCTTTCCTGTGGTTTTTGGAAAAACTTGAAGTGATAGAGATTAGCAGGGACATACCTTGGTTGATAGAACATTTCAAGGAGAATGCCGACATGATGAATTTTGTCGGAGAAATATTCACGAAAGTGGGATTAGGCATACAGAGCCTTTATATAAAGGATGAAAGCTTTGACCAGTGGCTGAAGAATGTCAGTCAGGAAGAAGGAAAGGTCGCTGATATAATGACCAACAAAGGCTTGTCTCTGTCAAAAATGATAGATGACGTACCTATGCTTACAGTAACGGAAGAAGATGGTAAACGCCTTGTTCGGGAATTTGTATTCCAACAGATAGGCAGAAACGGATCCCTTTGTGATATGGATGTAATGTCACAATCAACTGGAACCTTGCGACTGCTGACGCTGATTCCTGCCATTTATTTTGCAATCAATAAGGGAAAAACGGTATTGATTGACGAGATAGACAATGGTATTCACCCGATGCTTATAAAGAATCTGGTAAAATTCTTCGGAGAGTCGAAGTCTAATGGGCAGTTGATTTATACAACCCATGAAACTGCATTGCTCAATCAGCAAGAGCTTCTGAGGCCCGATGAAGTGTGGTTCGTAGAAAAAGTTGAAGGATGCACCAAAATGTATTCACTTAATGATTTCAAGATACATAAGACAATATCTATAGAGAACGGCTATCTTGACGGAAGGTTTGGAGCCATACCATTTATTGGAACATTATAATCGCATGAGATATGGATTTGAACAAATTGCGATATTCCAAGACTGTAGCCTGTCTCTTATACACATCTCCGAGCCCA
>ENA-OYEF01000219-OYEF01000219.1-human-gut-metagenome-genome-assembly--contig:-NODE-219-length-12158-cov-4.479551_pt1 | contig 12158 bp, 10 predicted proteins | sample MGYA00243552_ERZ652909 | MGnify/ENA primary metagenome ERZ652909 (study PRJEB26926, sample SAMN06164806) | human gut metagenome | biome: ENVO:00009003; feature: ENVO:2100002; material: ENVO:00002003...
TACGAGATTCCTCTACGTCTCGTGGGCTCGGAGATGTGTATAAGAGACAGCTATAGCGAGGTTCTCACTTGGCTTTGCTGACAAATTCGAGAAATTCAGCCAGCGTGTGAACTGCACAGCCAAGAACGAGCCTATTGACGACCGCCTGCTGGAAGGAGTAAAGACCCACTGTCCTACCTGCGGTGAGCCTTATCCTGACCCTAACCGCCCTGTCTGTCCGAGATGTGTAGACAGACGCTCGGTGTTCAAACGCCTGCTTTCTATGTTCGGTGAATTTAAGGGTGCGGTATTTCTCATACTGCTCACCATAGTTTTAAGCAACGTTTTCGCAGTGCTTTCGCCGATATTCGGCTCTCAGATGCTCTATGATGATGTGCTTGCGGAAAACGGAAAATACTATGGCAAGATACTCATGATAGTAATGCTCATCGTGGGCATAAACATTGCAGGAATGATAATGCGTATCATTTCAGGCATTATAACCTCAAAGGTCGTGCCTGTTGTTACGCACCGGCTTAGGGTGAAGATATTCTCCTCAATGCAGCGGCTTTCCCTTGACTTTTTCACAAGCAAACAGACAGGCTCGCTTATGTCGAGGGTCGACAGAGATAGTCAAAACATCTACTGGTTTTTCACGGATATAGTGCCGTATGGTCTTACAAACGTGGTAAAGATAGTGGGCATTGCGGTGATAATGCTCACAATTTCACCACTTCTGTCACTTGGTATAATCCTCACTATCTCGGTGATAGAGATAGTTCAGCACCAATTTTACAAAAGCCAGCGCAAGCTTTACCGCAAATATGACGTTGCAATGCGTTCTGCAAACTCAGTGCTGTCTGACGTTATGAACGGTCAGCGTGTGGTAAAGGCTTTCGCCCGTGAGGACAGAGAGATTGACCGCTATAGGGTAAAAAACACTGACGTATTTTTGATAAACTCAAGGATAAACTCACGAATAGCAAACACTATCCCTGTTATATGGACGTTCTATAGGATAGTGAACAAGCTTGTTTTCTGCCTTGGCGCAGTGCTTGTTATAAAAGGTCACATACTATTCGGCGCGCTTTCAGCACTTATTTCCTATACCGAAATGGCGATGGATCCTATCAACTTTTTCACATGGATAGGCGACCGCTGGGCAAAATGTATGGACGCCGCGTCAAGAATGTTTGAGATAATGGACGCTCTGCCTACTGTAAAAGAGGACGAACACCCTGTTCACATGGAAAACATGAGGGGCGATATCGAGCTTAAAAATGTATCCTTTGAATATGAAGCAGGACACCCTATCATAAAAAACGTTTCTTTCAAGGTGCAGGCTGGGCATATGTTTGGGATCGTTGGTAAAACAGGTGCAGGAAAATCCACTATCATAAACCTTATGGCAAGGCTTTATGACGTAACAGGCGGTGAGATAACCATTGACGGCGTGCCTATCAGGAAGATAGCTTTTGACGATCTGCGCAGAAATATCGGTATAGTTTCACAGGAAACTTTCCTTTTCATAGGGTCGATAGCTGACAATATCCGCTATGCAAACCCTGACGCCACCATGGAAGAAGTTATCGAAGCGGCAAAGTCCGCAAACGCACATGAGTTTATAACAAAGCTCCCTGAGGGCTATAACACTAAGGTCGGCGAGGGCGGAATATCCTTGTCAGGCGGTGAAAAACAGAGAATATCTATCGCAAGGGCTATCATTCAGAAGCCTAACATACTTATCCTTGACGAGGCGACCGCTTCAATGGACACAAGGACAGAGCGAAAGATACAAGCCGCTATCGACAATCTGAAACAGGGCAGGACGATAATCTCTATCGCACACCGCCTTTCAACTCTCCGTGACGCTGATATGCTTTGCGTTATCGAAAATGGTGAGCTTAAAGAAATGGGAACACATGACAAGCTCATAAAAGAAAAAGGCAAATATTTCGAGCTTTATAAACTGCAATCTGAAGCATTGCAGTTCATAAATGAATAGTAAGGAGATGAACACAATGGCTGAAAATATTACCGCTGAGCAGGAGGTTTATGAGGTCGATAAGCTGACCTTGCTTGACTGCAAAAAGATACGCCTTGCAAAAGAAGAAAGCGGTTTTCTTACCCTCGATTATGAGGGCAGGACTTATCACAAGGTAAACCCCACAAGGCTCATACCATTTTACTCAAAGACCACCTACATAAGCCTTTCATACGAAAACTCCGAAAAAGAGTTCCGTGAGATAGGCGTTATAAAAGATATGGCGGAGCTTGACGATGAGCAATACAAGCTCCTTGACAGCTATCTTGAATACAAATACTATATGCCTGAGATAACAAAGGTCTACAGCATCAAGGACAATATGCGTGGTGCGATCTTTGTAAAGGCTGACACAACTTCAGGGCAGAAAACTATCTGTATCCGTGACTGGTATCAGAATTTCAGAATGATAGGCTATGATTATCTCTACGTCAACGACGCAGACGGCAACAAATATTTCTGCCCTGACATTCACAAACTTGACAGAAAGAGCCGTCAGGTGCTTGAAATGTACACCTAAAAGGTGTTAGACCACACTGAAAGGAGTGTGAAAAATGGATCTAAAAATCTCCCTGCCGCAGAATGCCCCGGCAGACATTGTTTACTCCCTGCCTGCGAACTTCACCCGTAAGGGCGACAAAATGGACGGACATTTCTGCGTGACAAAAGAAAAGATATACGTTTACAACGGCAGTGAGATAACACTTGAATACAGCATAGACGATTTCTCCGAGTTTGAGTGCAAACAGCAGATAGGCACTTCAATGGCTCAGGGAACGCTGAAAAGCGGTGAAACTATCTGCTTCTGCGGTTTTTCGCAGGATCAGTTTCTCAGATACGCCGAGCTTATGAAGCTTCTTGACCACTGTTTGCGCACAGGCGAGCTTATGGAGATAACTGACACGGAAGAGCCTGTATGCCCAAAATGCGGTCTGCCGCTGGAGGGCGCAAAGGAATGTATCTACTGCACTGGCAAGGGCAAGACAATGGTCAAACTCATAAAACGCATTGCGCCATACAAGAAATATTTTGCGATCGCAGTTATATGCACGATACTTTCCGAGCTTATTTGGGTGCTTGCGCCATATCTTGACAGAGTTATAATCGACAAGTATGTTACCCCGAAAAACACCCATTGGGCAGGACTTGCAGGCGTTATAATCACTATCGTCACGCTGCTGCTTCTGGCAGGAGTGTTTGAGTTTTTCAACATGAAAAACAGCTTCAAGGTCGCACTCAATCTGGGACGTGACCTTAGGCAGGAGATATTTGAAAAGTCACAGCAGCTTTCCATGAACTCCATATCAAAGCGAACAGCAGGCGAGCTTATCAACCGTGTTTCAAGCGACGCCGCAAAGCTTGAGGACTTCATCACTGCAAACGGCAAGGACGCCATAGTAAAAATACTTTCCCTTGTGATAATAGGCATACTGCTTTTTATCATGGACTGGCGGCTTGCGCTTATGACAGTTTTGCCTGTGCCGATAGTTTTCATAATAGTGCAAAAGCTTTTTGACGCCATGGCGATACGTTACACAAAGGTATGGAAAAATGGCGTTTCTCATGGAGAAACTTTGCATGATATTTTAAACGGCATAAGAGTTGTAAAGTCCTACGGCAACGAGGTAAGGGAGATACAGCACTACACAGAATGTTCCGAACGCTGGGCGAAAAGCTGTGTTCGTGCGGAAATGATGTGGTATCTCACCATTCCTGCCTCAGAATTTATCCTCACCATTGGTAACTTCTTCGTACTGTATTTCGGCGGAAACATGATTCTCGACCACACCATGACATTAGGTCAGCTTATACAGTTTACCACCTACGTTGCAATGCTTTACGAGCCTATACGCTGGCTCATACAGATACCGAGAAATCTTGCGGACACCTCAGTTTCCGCAGGCAAGGTCTTTGAGATACTTGACGAGGACACTGACGTTCGTGATTGTGATGACCCTATTGACCTTGACATTCAAGGCGATATCGAATTTGACGGCGTTTATTTTGGCTACAAGGTATACAATCCTGTGCTGAAAGACATAACCTGCAAGATAAACAAGGGCGAGATGATAGGCATTGTGGGACACTCAGGTGTGGGAAAATCCACAATGATAAATCTTATTCTCAGACTTTATGACTGCACGCAGGGAGAGATACGCATTGATGGTGTGAACATAAAGGATATCGCACAGCACAGCCTGCGTTCACAGGTGGGCGTTGTGTTGCAGGAAACTTTCCTTTTTGACGGAAACGTACTTGAAAATATAGCATATGCAAAGCCTGACGCTACCTTTGAGGAAGTAATAAGGGCAGCGAAAATTGCGAATGCACATGACTTTATCACAAAGCTCCCTGACGGCTACAACACCCGAGTGGGCAACAAGGGCTATCAGCTTTCGGGCGGCGAACGTCAGAGAATTGCCATTGCAAGAGCGATACTCCATGACCCTAAGATAATAATACTTGACGAGGCGACGGCTTCTCTTGACACTCAGACGGAGAAGCAGATACAAGACGCTTTGGGCAAGCTCACAAAGGGCAGAACGACAATCGCCATTGCTCACAGACTTTCCACCCTCAGCAATGCCGACAGGCTTATCGTCCTTGACAAGGGCAGACTTGCAGAGTTCGACACTCACGCTGAACTTATGCAGAAAAAGGGCGTATACTACAAGCTCGTTATGGCTCAGCGCCAGACCACAAAAATGAAAAAAGCCCAACCGCAGACCTGCTAGGGTCTTGACAATACCACAGTGATGTGGTAAAATACAATAGTAAAATCTCATATTTGGGAATGATGTTCTCCCCTGGGAAACCTAAACCGCTTATTAAGCTGATGACTTCTGTTTTTTACGCAGGAGTTGTCAGCTTTTTTTGATTTTTGGGAGGTATAATTATGTTGTTTTCACTGGCTGTGATCTTTCTTGTGGGGCTGTCAGCCGCCGCCATTTTTCAGGCTATCGGTCTGCCGAGGATTATCGGTATGCTTGCAACGGGCATTCTCACAGGCACTTACGTTCTTGATCTGCTGGATCCTAAGATACTTGGGATATCCTCAGAGCTTCGGCAGATAGCCCTTATCATTATCCTTATCAAAGCAGGGCTGTCACTCAATTTGTCTGACCTGAAAAAGGTGGGCAGACCTGCGGTCATGATGTCATTTCTGCCTGCAAGCTTTGAGATATTGGGATATTTTATCCTTGCTCCGCTGCTTCTTGGGATAAACCACACGGAAGCCGCTGTTATGGGTGCGGTGCTTGGTGCGGTATCCCCTGCAGTGGTAGTGCCGAGAATGGTGAAGCTTATGGAAGAAAAATACGGCACTGAAAAAAGCATACCGCAAATGATACTTGCGGGAGCTTCATGCGATGATATTTTCGTTATCGTGCTGTTCTCCACATTCGTAACAATGGCGCAGGGCGGCTCTGCAAAGGCGACGGATTTTCTCAATATCCCTGTGTCAGTAATTCTCGGAGTGCTTCTCGGCTCGCTGTCAGGGTTTGTGCTTTTCTATATTTTTGAGATATCCTACCGCAAAGGTAACAAAATAAGAAACAGCACAAAGGTCATCGCTATCTTGGGCTTGGCGTTCCTGCTCATGTCAGTGGAAACATTTTTGAAGCCTTATGTGGCTGTATCGGGACTTCTTGCAGTTGTGGCAATGGCTTGCGTGATAAAAATAAAGGCTGACAAAAGCGTGTCTGCTAGGCTTTCAGAAAAGTTCGGCAAGCTTTGGATAGCCGCTGAGGCTGTGCTTTTTGTCCTTGTTGGTGCGGCAGTGGACATACGCTACACCCTTACGGCAGGTGCGGCGGCTGTGCTTCTTATTTTCGGAGCGCTTATTTTCAGAGTCGTGGGCGTATGGATATGTCTTCTCGGCACGAAGCTGACCCTTAAAGAAAAGCTTTTCTGTGTAACGGCATATATGCCAAAGGCGACAGTTCAGGCGGCTATCGGCTCAGTGCCGATGTCCCTTGGTCTGCCCTGCGGAAAGATAGTGCTATCTGTGGCTGTGCTTGCGATCCTTATCACAGCACCCCTTGGTGCAATAGGCATTGACCGCAGCTATAAAAGGCTTCTTGCACACGAAGAGTAAAGTGGCGTAAAATAGGCGATTGCGGCACTCTCTGCACATTTTATGAGTGAATAATTTTTGATTACACACATTTTATGAGGGAATAATTTGAGCATTTGCACATTTCACGAAAAATTCTGATTACATTGCATAAAAAATCGGCACGACCAAATCAAGGTCATGCCGTTTTCATATCCCTACCCTATCTACAGTTGATGCAAGGTGGTAATAAGAATTTGTTACGATACGCATGTTACGTTGCTGGCAATGCGTTGTCAAATGAGGACTTGAACCTCTGAAACCTGCCCGAAGTTTCTGCCCATAATCAGCACATTCTCTGCTGATAGAGATACATCCACCCTGTAGATATCCCACCCATTTCATCACACCAGCTCTGTTGTCCAGTTCAGCTCCTGAATTTTCTCGTCCACAGTTCTCAGTTCTTTTGCAAGACCGTCAACCGTTTTCTGTATCTCTGACACAGGCACAGTGCTGACTATTTTTATCTCTGTTCTTGTCATTCTTGTGACACGGTCGCTTGCGGTATTCAGAAAATCCCGCAATACCCTTACCTTCTTTTTCAGACAATCTCTGTGTGCAAGAAGCTCTGTGATAGTCTTGCCCTCATATACTGTTCCGCTGTTGGTAAGATTTATCCGTGCCACCAGATCTTCAAGACGGACTATCAGCCTGTCAAGCTCCTCCATAAGAGCCTTTGGGTCTTCCGCAGGAACATCGCCCTCCTGCACCTTGGCGTTATTGTCAAGTCTGACTGAGATCGTGTTTATTCTGTTCTGGATATCAGAACGTTCAGCCAATGCAGTTGCAAGTTTCATATAAATTACCTCCTATCCTTTGACAACTCCCACTGTGAAAAGTTTCTTTATAGGCGTGGTCAGGTCACTTTGATTTTTCATAACAACATCTATATCCTTGTAAGCAAAGCGGCACTCCTCAGCCACGTCTTTCTTACTGGTCTTTCCAAGCACCACGTTTCTTTGCCTCAGGTCTACCATAACAGACTCAACGGAGAATTTCTCCTTTGCGCCTGTGCGTGAATAGTTTCTGCCTGCACCATGAGAAGAAGTCAAAAAGCTTTCAGCCTTGCCCATGCCCTTGACTATATAGCTGTTTGAGCCCATAGATCCTGGGATTATAGCGACTTCGCCCTCAGCCGCATGGATAGCGCCTTTTCTGTGTACCCACACGTTCTCACCGTAGTGATTTTCCAATGCGGCATAGTTATGGTGACAGTTTATCTCGTCACTATAGTTCGGTGTGATACCAGTATACTTCTCAACCTGCTCTGTGAAAATATGCTTTACCTTTTCAAGCATTACCTCTCTGTTTTCAAAAGCAAAGTCCATTGCAAGGTTCATCCAGTTGAGATATCTCTGACCCTCGTCTGTATCCACAGGGAGAAACGGCAAGTTATACTCTGAGGGAACAGTTGAAAAATACTTGTCATTCATCTCATGGGCTATCTTGTTGAAATACTGCCCTATCATATTGCCGAACATTCGGCTTCCCGAATGGAGCATTATACAAGCCATGCCGTTTTCGTCTTCCTGTATCTCGATAAAATGGTTTCCTCCGCCCAGTGAACCAACGGAATAATATCCCTGCTCGATAAATTTTATCAGTTCGCTGTCAGCATTGTATCTTTCTATCTCGCTTTGCGCCTTATCAAGCACGGCAGAAGTCTGCGGCTTGCCATAATGACTAAAGCCCACTGGGATAGTACGGAGTATATTTCCTACTATCACTTTTATAAGCTCGCCGCTCCCTGTTACAGTGTCACGAAGAATGCTCACAGGGATATCTGTCTGCACGAAAGCCATTCCACAGCCGATGTCAACGCCAACTGCATTTGGGATTACCGTATTTTTGCAGGCTATCACACCGCCTATAGGCATTCCCTTTCCTGTATGAGTATCAGGCATCAATGCGATATGGTCATGGGCGAATGGAAGATTTGCAAGGTTTATCGCCTGCTCAAGACAACTTTCCTCGATATCGTCTATAGACTCTGTCCATATCTTGATCGGTACTAGCATTTTATCTTTATCATAATATTCAAACATTTTGTGCGCCTCCTGCTTTTGCTGTTGTATGTATTATAGCAGATAGATACAAAATAATCATATAAAAAAAGGTGCGAGGTTTTGTTATGTATTGCAATGGGAGTATAGATTTGGTATAATGTTATCAAAGGAGGTGTTCTGAATGGCGGTATATTCTGAACTTATAAAAAATTTTGAGAAGATAAGAGAATATGTGCGTGATTTCTATATCTTTGGATTTCACACAAGAGAAAGTTTTGACGCAAAAAGCAAGCGCACCTATGACAACGAAAAACGCAGGATAGAAAGCTGGCTTTCAGACCACGTTCACACCTCTTTGGAGGGTCACAAAAAGAAAGTATCTGTGCAGGTGGATTCGGGGAACATTTTTCAAAACCCACTGTATCAGTGCTATCGTTCAAAGACCTTTACAGACAATGATATCCGTCTGCACTTTATTTTAATGGACGCTCTTGAAGATAACGCCATGTCGGTATCGGAGATAGCAGACTATATTTCTGCAAACTACGGCATGATAATAGACGTGCAGATAATCCGTATCAAGCTAAAGGAATATGTAAAAGAGGGCTTGGTGTCGGAGGTCAAAAGCGGAAGAAATATCCTATACACAAAGACCAACTGTTATGCTGACGATATCGTAAGTCAGTATAAGGGCTTGGGGGATATGATAAAATTCTTCTCTGAGGAAAACCCTTTTGGCGTGGTGGGCAGCTTTATCATGGATAAGCTGGGTGCGAAAAATAATATTTTTGTGCGTAAGCACGCTTACATGGTGCATACTCTTGATGATGAGATACTCATTGATATCATGGGGGCAATGGAGCAGAAAAAGGCTGTTCTGCTATCCTGTGTAAGCCGAAAGAACGACAAAAAGCACGAGATAACAGCCGTTGTGCTGAAGATACATTGCTCGGTGCAGACAGGAAGAAATTATCTTATCATGTATTTCACAAAGCAGAAACGTTTGATGTCTGTAAGGGTGGATTCCATAGTGAAAGTGACTCCCCTTGATGTGGTAGCTGACTATGATACATATTACAGATATTATGAGGACAACCGCAGATTTTTATGGGGAACGAGCTTCGGAAAAGCTCGCAAATACGGACAAAAAGAGCATATCCACATGGAGATAGCGGTAGACGAAGCAAAAGAAATGTATGTTGTGAAGCGTTTGGAACGTGAAAAAAGAAGCGGTACTGTAACAAAGAAATCCGACGGGCTTTATGCCTTTGACATTGACATTTTTGACGCTAACGAAGCCTTTCCATGGATAAAAACGTTTATCGGCAGGATAGTGGCATTTGAAACAACAAATGAGGAATTGCAGGATAAATTTGATTCGGATATCGCAAGGCTTTATGAGATATACGGAGGTGCTTACGAATGAAACTGTTTTCGGAAATTTACAGCACCTATTACAGCATAACGGAGAAAATCCTGAAAAGACACACTGTCACAAAGGCTGAGATAACAGATATCATCAGGCAGAACGGCTTTTCTGAAAGCGTTCTTTTCCTCGAACCTAAGCTCACAGGAGCTGACGGATATGGCTTGCTGAAAAAAGAGGACAGCATATACAGATCTATCCTGAAAAAAGAGCCTCATATCCCGCTGACGGCACTTGAAAAAGCGTGGCTTTGTGCGGTGCTAAGCGACCCGAGAAGCGGTCTGTTTCTTGACACTGAGCAAAAGTCGCAGTTGGCGGAACTGCTTGGTGCGAAAAAGCTATATCAGAGAAACTTTTTGACCTGCTTTGACCAATATTCTGACGGCGATGATTTTCATGACCCACAATACATACAGCATTTTCGTGATATACTCTCGGCTATCCATGACAAAAAGCTTATAAAAATAAGCTTTCAGACAAGAAAAGACAACCGCATCACACACTATTTTCTGCCCACAAAAATCGAATACTCTGCCAAAAACAACAAGTTCAGGGTTTATGTGAACCGATACCAAAAGCGCAGAATGGTGGACAGCGGAATTATAAATCTGTCGCAGGTCACGCTAACTAAGCTGACAGATATAACGCCTGATAGCTTTTTAGCTGTCACAAACAAGAAAAAGCAGGCAAAAATAAAGATACTTAACGAGCGAAATGCGGTAAATCGTTTTATGCTTGAATTTGCAGAGCTTGAAAAAGAGTCGGTCTTTGATGAGGACAGCGGTGAATGTATGGTATCTATTAAATATGACGAGCAGAATGAAAATGAGATAATAATACGTTTATTGTCATTCGGACCTGTGGTGGAGGTGCTTTCGCCATATGATTTTCGCAGGAAAATCAAGGAGAGGGTGGACAGGCAGTTGGCTTTGATGAAAGAATAAAACAAAGGCTCTCTGCCGTTTATATGGCAGAGAGCCTTGATTTTTATCGTTTAAAAGATTTGCCCGTCAAGCAACATCACAAAGTCAAGCTTCGGCACAAAATCAGCGTCATTTCTAAGCTGACTAAGCACATAATGTTCAAGACAGCCGGGACGGTAAACGTTCCAAAAACTCTCCCTTACAAGGTTTTCGACTTCATAGTATTCTTCTTTTTTCTCTAAACGAATCACAATATTTTTATCCATTGTTTTACCTCCTGAATGTTGTAAATGTCAACTGCTTCTCAGCGGGAGGTTTTAAAGATCGCCGTAAACCTCCCGTTTACGCTGCAATCTCCATTGTGTTGTACTTATTCAAAAAGCACTCTCCTATTTTTATTATTTATAACAAAGCCATACGGCTCAGTCACCATTTATATATGCTGTTGTTCTTTGTTATTATGCCTTTGCTAGAAATTCCTTTCCTGCCTTATCGGTATCAAGTATCGCCTTGATAAACTTTTTTTCTTTAGGCTCGCCAGGAACATAAGTCCACTCAACAACGCTTGCCGCCTTATGTGCAATAGCTGGGACATCTTCTTCTGTCAGAGCTATCTCGCCTAACGTGCATGGCAGACCTATACTGCGGTTGAACTCAAAAATGCGCTGACGTTCTTCAAACTGCTCGTCATATGTAAGCAGGCAAAGCACGCCGAATGAAACTATCTCTCCGTGGAGGTGATCATGCTCGCACTTTGGAAACAGCGAAGCGCCATAGTAAACGCAGTGGGCAAGAGATGAATTATAATAGTAATCGTCCTTTGGATCGGGGTTGTTCTGATGAACAGTAAAATTTGAAACAAGACCTGTTGTAATGATGATATCAAGAGCTATCTGCTCGATATTCTTTGAAGAAACGTTATTTCTGCAATCCTCAAGTGCTTTTTTTCCGTAGGATACAAGCGGTTCTGTGCATGCCTCTGCAAGAACTCTACCAAGCAAAGGCGTATGGGTCATATCCTTATCACGGCAGGCAAAGACCACCTCGTACTCTTTGCTGAGAGCGTCACCGATACCAGCCCAGAAAAGCTTTTCAGGTGATTCTGCGATTATCTTTGTGTTGATGAAAGTATGAAGTGCAGGTGCTTTGAGGTAAGCATATTCCTTGAAAGTGCCGTCAGCGTTGTAGATAACAGATATTGCCGTGCAGGAAGCGCAGTTTGAAGCAAGGGTCGGGAAAGTGAAAAACGGCTTGTCAATTCTGTCGCAAAGGGTCTTTACAGTATCAACGGCACGTCCGCCGCCAACGCCAAAGACCACATCTGCATTTTGCACTTCCGGCATAGCTTTAAGCATTTCAATGTTCTCATAATTTGAGTCGCCGCCATACCATATGAAGTCGGTTATCTCAAGGTCAGAGCCTTTGAGAGCCGCAAGCAGTTCAGGCTTAGCCTTTTCCATAGCGGTCTTGCCGCCGATAACAACAGCGGTTTTTCCATAACGTCGGGTAACATAAGGTATTTCTTTGTAGCAATCGTCGCCAATAGAGTAGCTTGGTAAAAATTCGTTGTAAGACATATTCTTTCCTCCGTTATTTTTAACGGCATTTTCTACCGTCATAATTATATGATTTAATAATACAACTATTTATAGAGTAATTTTATGAC
>ENA-OYEF01000235-OYEF01000235.1-human-gut-metagenome-genome-assembly--contig:-NODE-235-length-11792-cov-17.339695_pt1 | contig 11792 bp, 7 predicted proteins | sample MGYA00243552_ERZ652909 | MGnify/ENA primary metagenome ERZ652909 (study PRJEB26926, sample SAMN06164806) | human gut metagenome | biome: ENVO:00009003; feature: ENVO:2100002; material: ENVO:00002003...
CCCACTTATCTATATCGAAAAAAAAATAATTTTTATTCAATACAACGATTATATTAAATATTTTTATTACCTTTGCGATGTAGAAAAGGAAGAGCCGGCAGGCTCCTAACCACATACCTGTGAAGAGTGGTGAAGAGTGGGTGAAGAGTGAACAAAAACTCTTCACCACGCCAAATGCCTTGTTTATAGGCATTTACAAAGGAAAGGTGAAGAGTGAAGAGTTTCTGGCTCTTCGCCGTAATAAAAAATATAAGGAATGATGGACATTAAAGGTATTTATCATGCTGACGCCAATCGCTATAGCGATGCAGAAGCGCTCTACAAGAGATGCGGCAAGAGTGGTATCTTGCTGCCTAAAATAAGTTTGGGATTCTGGCACAACTTCGGAGAGGTAGATCCTTACGAAAGAAGTCGTGCCATCACTCACTATGCCTTCGACCATGGTATCACCCACTTCGACCTGGCTAACAACTATGGACCTCCATACGGAAGTGCGGAGGAAACGATGGGCAGACTGATGAAAGATGATTTCAAACCCTATCGCGATGAACTCTTTATCTCAACCAAAGCAGGTTATGATATGTGGGAAGGTCCTTACGGCAACTGGGGTTCCCGTAAGTATCTGATGGCCAGTCTGAATCAGAGTCTCAAGAGAATGAATCTCGAGTATGTTGACCTCTTCTACAGCCACCGCTACGATCCGAACACACCGCTCGAAGAAACCCTTCAAGCCATGGTAGACATCGTGAAGCAAGGCAAGGCTCTTTATCTCGGCATCAGCCGCTGGCCACTGGAAGCCCTGAAGTTTGCTGACCAATATCTGAAGGAGCGCGACTGTCCGCTGCTCATTTTTCAGGACAGACTCAACATGCTCGACCATGCGCCACAAGAGAATGGAACCTTAGATTATTGTGCAGAAAACGGCATCGGTTTCATCTCGTTCTCACCTCTGGCACAGGGACTTCTCACCGACCGATATCTCAACGGAATACCGGCAGACAGCCGTATGGCAAAAGAGCATTTTCTGAAACACTCTGCTCTAACTCCAGAACTGTTGGAACAGCTCAAGAAATGGAACGCAGAAGCAGGAGAAAGAGACGAAACACTCGCCGAAATGGCACTTGCCTGGATATTGCAGCAGAAAGGTGTAACCAGCGTATTGGTAGGAGCCAGCTCTACCGCCCAGCTGGAAAAGAACATGAAGTGTGTGCATGCTAAGACATTAAATTCATAAAAAACTTGCATTTTATTTTGTTATGTGCCAAAATAAATGTAATTTTGCACCTTGAATAGGGTTATACCTTATTATATTTAAGAAAAGAAACAAAATAATTAGATAAAGACAATGGAATACAACTTCAGAGAAATCGAGAAGAAATGGCACCAGAAATGGGTCGAGAACAAGACCTACAAGGTGACAGAAGATGAAAACAAGAAGAAATTCTATGTGCTCAACATGTTCCCTTATCCATCAGGAGCTGGTTTGCACGTAGGTCACCCACTTGGTTATATCGCTAGCGATATCTATGCACGCTACAAGCGTTTGAACGGATTCAACGTACTGAACCCTATGGGTTACGATGCTTATGGTCTGCCTGCTGAGCAGTATGCTATCCAGACCGGTCAGCACCCAGAGGTTACTACCGTAGCCAACATCAACCGCTACCGCGAGCAGCTCGACAAGATTGGCTTCTCTTTCGACTGGGACCGCGAGGTTCGTACCTGCGACCCTAAGTATTACCATTGGACTCAGTGGGCTTTCCAGAAGATGTTCAACTCATTCTTCTGCAACAGCTGCCAGAAGGCTCAGCCTATCAAGAAGCTCATCAAGCGCTTCGAGGAGAAGGGTTCTGCTGACTTGAACGTGGCTCAGAACGAGCAGATTGACTTCACTGCCGAGGAGTGGAACAGCTACGACGACGTGAAGAAGCAGCAGATTCTGATGAACTACCGCATCGCTTACCTCGGTGAAACAATGGTTAACTGGTGCCCAGGCTTGGGTACTGTACTTGCCAACGACGAGGTAGTAAGCGGCGTAAGTGAGCGTGGCGGTTATCCTGTCATCCAGAAGAAGATGCAGCAGTGGTGCCTGAGAACATCAGCTTACTCTCAGCGATTGCTCGACGGATTGGAGACCATCCAGTGGAGCGACAGTATCAAGGAAACCCAGAAGAACTGGATTGGCCGTTCTGAGGGTACAGAGGTTGAATTCTCTGTAAAGGACAGCGACGTGAAGTTCACCATCTTCACCACACGTGCCGATACTATGTTTGGCGTAACCTTCATGGTTCTGGCTCCAGAGAGCGAGTATGTTCAGCAGGTAACTACTGCCGAGCAGAAGGAAGAGGTAGAGAAATATCTCGACTACGTGAAGAAGCGTACCGAGCTTGATCGTATGGCTAACCACAGCGTAACCGGTGTATTCTCAGGAAGTTATGCCATCAATCCATTCACTGGCGAGGCAATCCCAGTATGGATTTCAGAATATGTATTGGCAGGATATGGTACAGGTGCCATCATGGCTGTGCCAGCTCACGATAGCCGTGACTACGCCTTCGCCAAGCACTTCAACCTGCCTATCATTCCTCTTATCGAGGGTGCTGATGTTTCAGAGGAGAGCTTCGATGCCAAGGAAGGCATCGTAACCAACTCACCTGTAGCAGGCAAGAGCAGCATGGACGGTTTCTCTCTGAACGGACTCACCGTGAAGGAGGCTATCGCAGCTACCAAGAAGTTTGTTACCGAGAAGGGCATCGGCCGAGTAAAGGTAAACTATCGTCTCCGCGATGCCATCTTCTCTCGCCAGCGCTACTGGGGTGAGCCATTCCCAGTATATTACAAGGACGGAATGCCACAGATGGTTCCAGAGGAGTGCCTGCCACTCGAATTGCCTGAGATTGAGACCTACAAGCCAACAGAGACTGGCGAGCCACCATTGGGCAGAGCCAAAAAGTGGGCTTGGGATGCCGAGAAGAAAGAGGTGGTTGACAAGAGCCTCGTAGATAACAAGACCGTATTCCCACTGGAACTCAACACCATGCCAGGTTTCGCAGGTTCATCTGCTTACTACCTGCGCTACATGGATCCTCACAACGATGAGGCACTCGTAGGCAAGAAGGCTGATGAGTACTGGCAGAACGTGGACCTCTACGTAGGTGGTTGCGAACATGCTACCGGTCACTTGATTTACTCTCGTTTCTGGAACAAGTTCCTGTTCGACCTCGGCGTAAGCTGCAAGGAAGAGCCATTCCAGAAGCTGGTGAACCAGGGCATGATTCAGGGCCGTTCTAACTTCGTTTACCGCATCAACAGCGATGACCACGACAAGGCTCCTGTATTCGTAAGCTTGAATCTGAAGAAGGATTACGACGTAACTCCTATCCACGTAGATGTAAACATCGTAAGCAACGATGTTTTGGATATCGAGGCATTCAAGGCTTGGCGCCCTGAGTATCAGAACGCTGAGTTCATCCTGGAAGATGGCAAATACATCTGCGGATGGGCTATCGAGAAGATGTCTAAGAGTATGTTCAACGTGGTAAATCCAGATATGATTGTCGAGAAGTATGGTGCTGATACCCTGCGTCTCTACGAAATGTTCCTGGGTCCTGTAGAAGCCAGCAAGCCTTGGGATACCAACGGTATCGACGGTTGCCACCGCTTCCTGAAGAAGTTCTGGGGTCTGTTCTACGAGAACCGTACCGACAACTTCCTGCCATGCGACGAGGCAGCTAAGCCAGAGAGCCTGAAGAGCGTTCACAAGCTCATCAAGAAGGTAAGCGAGGATATCGAGAAGTTCTCTTACAACACTTCTATCTCAGCCTTCATGATTGCCGTAAACGAACTCGGTCAGCAGAAGTGCCGCAACAAGGAACTGCTCACAGACCTCGTCATCCTCATCGCTCCATTCGCTCCACACATCGCAGAAGAGTTGTGGGCAGCACTTGGCGAGCAGGGTAGCGTTTGCGATGCAACATGGCCTAAGTATGATGAGCAGTATCTGAAGGAGAACGATATGCAGCTCACTATTTCCTTCAATGGTAAAGCTCGTTTCCAGATGACTTTCCCTGTGGATACTCCTAACGAGGAAATCCAGAAGCAGGTATTGGCAGACGAGAAGAGCCAGAAGTACTTGGAAGGATTCAACGTGTTGAAGGTGATCATCGTACCAAAGAAGATCGTCAACGTAGTGTTGAAAAAGTAATTTATAGATAATATACAGAAGGTCGTCTCATCTAAAAATGGGCGACCTTCTGTGCTTTAAAAATACGAGGAAAATATTATGCAAATAGCAATCAGTCAAACAATTAAGAATGAGTGCAAGGATTATTTCTACATTACTCTTGGACTCTTGCTTTACACATTTGGATGGACCATCTTTCTGCTTCCATACCAGATAGTAACGGGTGGCGTAACGGGTATCGCAGCCGTGATTTACTACGGCACGGGGATACCTATCTATTTGTCTTATTTTCTCATCAATGCCGCCTTGCTGCTTGCCGCGCTGAAGATACTGGGATTCAAATTCATGGTGAAGACCATCTATGCCATCATCATGCTCTCCCTATTCCTGGCTCTGGCGCAAGACTGGATGATAGGTGAAGATGGCAAGATGGTACAGATATTGGGAGAGGGACAGGACTTCATGTCGCTCATCATCGGCTGTCTGTTTACGGGTTTATCACTCGCCATCGTCTTTCTGCATAATGGAAGTACAGGTGGAACGGATATCATTGCTGCCATCGTCAACAAATATCACAACATCTCGCTGGGCCGTGTGCTTATCTTCGTGGATCTACTCATCGTGGGCAGTTCATTCTTCGTCTTCAATGCGAAACCAGAGTTTACCACGATAGACGCCGTTAGAAAGGTAGTATTCGGTCTCTGTACGATGGTGATAGAAAATCTGGTACTCGACTATGTGATGAATGCCAAGCGAGAAAGTGTGCAGTTTATGATATTCAGCAAGAAATATCAGGAGATAGCCAATGCCATCGGTATGCAGATGGATCATGGCGTAACCATTCTCGATGGCCATGGCTGGTACACGGGCAACGAGATGAAGGTGCTCTGTATCCTAGCAAAGAAGAACGAGAGCGTCACCATCTTCCGTATCGTCAAGATCATCGACCCAAATGCCTTTGTAAGTCAGAGTTCCGTCATCGGTGTGTATGGCGAGGGATTTGATGAGATGAAGGTGAAAATCAAAGATAAAGACATTAAAACAATTAAAAGTTAAAAGTTTATAGCGGCTTCGCCGTATAGCAAGAAGCACTATTGCAAGAATGCCCTATAAACTATTAACTATAAATTATAAACTTATGAAAAGGATAGTATTTGCAACCAACAACCAGCATAAACTCCAGGAGATTCGCGACATCCTGGGCAGCGACTACGAGGTAGTATCGCTGAAGGAGATAGGATGCGATGTGGATATTCCTGAAACAGGCAACACATTGGAAGAGAATGCCTTGCAGAAGGCGCAGTATGTTTATGACCATTACCATGTAAGTTGCTTTGCCGATGATACCGGTCTGGAGGTAGAGGCACTTGATGGTGCCCCTGGCGTTCACAGTGCCCGCTATGCCGAGGGTACCGACCACGACAGTGAGGCTAACATGGCTAAGCTGTTGAGAGAACTGGATGGTAAGGAAAACCGTCAGGCCCGTTTCCGCACCGTTATCTGCTACATCGAGAAGCAGGATGTATGTCCTTGCGGCTGCACCAGCATCAAGAAAATTCACCAGTTCGAAGGTATCGTAAACGGCTATATCGCCACCGAGAAGCATGGTACCGAAGGCTTCGGCTACGACCCAATCTTCGTTCCGGAAGGATATGACCAGAGTTTTGCTGAGCTGGGTGAGGAAATCAAGAACGGCATCAGTCACAGAGCCAGAGCCGTGGCTAAATTGGTAGAGTATTTGAAAAAGAAATAAGATTTATTCTTGTTCAATACAGAATAGAATAACATTATAACAAAGAAAAGGCATCATGATCAGGACACTCAATTCCCTGCGATTCATTCTTATCCTAATGATTGTGATTTCGCATTCCACCCTACCCATATCCCAAGATTTAATCAATTACTTGGGCGAGTTTCCTGTTGCCATTTTCTTTGTTATCAGTGGTTTTGTACTCTCTTTAAGCAAAGGAGAAAAACTACAGAAAGAAGTATTGGGAAACAGAATTTTTTTCCTTTCCCGTATCATCAAACTCTATCCTCTTCATATTCTGATTCTCGCCATTCTTGGGAGTGGTATTGCTGTTTATCGCAATGTATTTCCTATCAATCCATTGCAATCCGAACATTCGCTGTGCCATTATTTATTGAATACCATCAGCCATAACCGTGTTCTATTTTACAGCAAGAGATCAAGGTAAAGGTTATTTTATTAGGATATTCCATAATAAACTCTTGCTATGGCTAGGCAGCATCAGTTTTGAAATATTTCTCTGTCATAATCTCTGCTTTCGCATCATACAGAGTATATTTCTTAAACGATATGGAGAAGGAAATCCACATTAAGAATTCCAATTCATCCTATCCCTCGCTTTTATTATCCTCACAGCATGGATAGCAAAGAAAGCCATCGTTTTACCCATCCAGCATCAACTTCAAAAATATCTATAAGTATCTGTTTATAAAAACAATAAATAGTTATATTTGCAGTTAATATAGTATTAGGCTTTAAAATAACAGACAATGAAGACAATAACATTATTAATTACAATACTATTCATGGTACTTCCCTTATCGGCCACAGATAAGGAAAGTTGGGAAATATACACCAGTTATAATGATATAACAGAAATCGAGCCAGCAGGAAACCTAGTGTTTGCCTTAGCATCTAACGGACTTTTTTCTTATCATATAAAAGATGGTTCAGTTACGACATACGATAAAGCAAACACTCTTTCCGACTTTGATATTAATCATATAGCTTGGAATAAGACTACCAAAAAATTGGTAATTACATATACCAATGGCAATATTGACCTGTTGGATGCCAATGGAAATGTAGTTAATGTGCCTGATTTGTATCTGAAAAGTATGACAGATAATAAACAGATAAACCATATATATATAAGTGGGACAAATGCTTATTTATCTCTCCCTTTTGGAATTATTAAACTAGATACAAAAGAAGGAAAAATACTCGATACATACAAGTTGGGCTTTAATGTTAACTATAGTTATATAGAAGACAATTGCCTTTATGCAGCTTCGAAAGAAGCTGGCTTATATAAAGGAGTTTTAAAGAATAACTTGTTAGATAACAATAATTGGGAAAAAGCCGGTAATTTCAAAGAACAAACAATGAATTCTACTAACGTCTATGATACAACTAATAAATATTGGTGGACGGTAAAAGAAGGTAAATTGACATACTATACCTTAAATACTGATAAGGAGAAAATATATCAAACGGAAGGTATTATTCCTGATGGTCCTGCATCTAACAATTTCTACCGTTTATACATTAATAAAAATAAATTATATGCAGTAGCGGGTGCTTGGTCACAAGAAAAAGACTGTAATAACATGGGAGAAGTGCATGTTTGGAATGGAGAAAAATGGGAAGAATTTGAGCAACCTTCAGATGCTTCATTAGGACATCTGTACAGAGACCTGCTCTGTCTTGACTTTGACCCATCAAAAGAAGGACATATCATGGTAGGTTCAAAGGCTGGATTATATGAATTTCAAGATGGAAAATTCATAAAGTGTTACAATAAAGACAATACAAGCGTTATTACATCACCTTTGGGTAATAATTATACTATTATTTCATCTGTAAAATATGATGCAACAGGAAAATTATGGCTTTTAAATAGCTTAGGAGATAATTCTATTCTATCGTTTGACCAAACTACACAAGAATGGAAACACTATCCTCATTCGGAAATAGGTTCTAATGACAGATATAATCTAACAGGATTAATTATCGGCAAGAATAATGGGAATATATGGTTTGTAAACAATTATTATGAAAAGAATAGACTATATAAATATAACTATAATACAGATGAATTAACAATGTATGGACCTACATTTACCAATGAGGATGGAAGAGACATTACTCCAATTTACGTACATTGTTTGGCAGAAGACAGAAATGGTAATATTTGGATAGGAACAACATCTGGTCCTCTTTATCTTTCAATGTCAGATATCAAAAATGGTAACAATATATTTACACAACATAAAGTACCTCGTAATGATAATACTAATTATGCAGACTATCTATTAGATAATAGTAATATACGTTGTATAGCAGTAGACGGAGCAAACCAGAAATGGTTCGGTACCGATAATGGAGTATATTTGGTTAGTGATGATTGCAACACACAAATTTATCATTTTGATACAGATAATTCTCCATTAATATCGAATATCGTATATAGTATTGCTGTCAATAACAATACAGGAAAGGTATATTTTGCTACAGATAAAGGACTGTGCTCTTTCAATAATGGAATTGTCGGTTCTAACTCTGAAATGATCAAAGATAATGTCTACGCATATCCAAACCCGGTGAAACCAGATTATACTGGCAAAATAAACATCGTTGGATTATCTTTCAATGCTAATATTAAAATTGTATCAACAAATGGAACTTTAATAAACGAAGGCAGAAGTGCAGGAGGCAGTTATTCCTGGGATGGTTGTGACCTAAACGGTAAGAAAGTAGCCAGCGGTATCTACATGGTAGAAACTGCGACAGAGAGTGGTGAAAAAGGAATTGTTTGTAAAATAGCTATTATTCGATAAAAGGCAGACCAATGACAGAAAATAATATATTATCACGTCAAAATACTTTATGGATGCAAGGTGTATCAGCATTATTAATCATGCTGATGCACTTTGTTATGCAGTTAGAGGACTATCCTCGCTTTTTTAATATTTTTGTTAGCGTAGCTGTTGCTGTTTTCCTATTTATTTCAGGATTTGGAATTAATGAAAGCCATAAAATAAATGGCATCAATAACTTTTGGAAAAAGAGATTTCTTCGTGTAATCATCCCATGCTGGACTATCTTTTTATTTCAACTACCATTCGTTGAACATTTTAATTCAGTACAACTTCTAAAGAATTTGACTTTTTACGCTTCAGATCTCTGGTTCGTCGATTATATCATACGATGGTATCTTGTATATTGGATAAGCAGAAGATTTTTTACGAAAAATACGAAATACATTCTTTTTGTCTTTGGAATATATAATGTATTTCAGCAACAACTATATAGTGAACAAGCTTTCTCCTTTTTCTGTGGATACTTAGCATCAGAATATGTTGGGAAGCTGAACAAACTAAACAAAAAGCATGTATTGAAGTATACTTGCCTAAGCGTAATATACGGAATTATATTCCTGTTAATCAAAGAAATACCAACTATTCAGCAAATAAAGGGATCGATACTTTTTAATGTTATACTGCTTAACATTAAACTGCCGTTGGCTATGTCTATCATAGCCGCACCTTTCCTTTTTCCACTATTAAAAAAGATTGGTATATTCAATAAATTAGGTAAAATCAGTTACGAATTATATATAGTTCACTACAACTTTATGCCAGCCATCACTGGTATTATATCCATATTCATCTATTCTGCATATTCAATTATCATAAGTGTTATTTTAAGAAGAATCAATCAGTTTCTAAGTAAAAAAAGCTATTTCATTTATAGCTTAACAGGCATTCTCTATATAGGGATATGCTATACGCTCATGTGCAAATATAGTATGAGAGTTACAGAACACTATGGATACATCTGTATTGGATACGCTTTAGTTTTGGCTTTAGATATACTCTTCTTTGCAACAAAAGAAGAAGAAGAGAAAAAAATAAACAAATATTTACCCTATCTGTTTGCTGCAACAACTACAGTTCTTGTAATAGGACTATTGATAGTACAATACCATTTTGACCCTTTGACCAACAAAGTTGATCGATGGTCAGCCTTAGCTTATCCTATCCAAAATCTTTTCAATGGACAATTTCCGTATTCTGCCAAAACACATCTAGGCGGAAATGCATCACCATTTCCTATATGGCTGGTATTCCATATACCATTCTATCTATTACAGAACGTAGGATTATCAGAAATATTCACTTGCATGATATTTATCTACAGTATTAAGTTATTATCAGGTTACAAAGCAGCCATCAAGGCTACACTTTTATTGTTCCTTTCTATTAACCTTTGGTATGAAGTAGCTGTAAGAAGCGATCTCATATCAAACTTCTTTCTGCTAGCAGCTTTTATCAATATACTGCAAGTCTATCAAATTAATTTCAAACAGCACCCATGGATTCTGTCTGTGTGTGTAGGTTTATGGTTATCTACCAGACTGAGCGTAGCATTTCCTCTGTTCATTCTATTTTTTCCATACTATATAAAATTAAAAGTAAAGAAGCAGATTCTTATCCCACTTCTTATTGTGGGAGTATTTGCAATGACATTTCTACCATTAATATTATGGGATGCCAAGGAGTTATTTGGAGCTGAAAACAATCCTTTTTCCTTACAGTTTAGACAAGGTAGCCCTATTGCAACAATATTCCTTGTTACAATAGCTCTTACCATGTCACTAACCTGGAAAGGTAGTTACCAATTTCAGGTTCTATATTCTGTTATAATACTACTGCTCATCCCAATAATCTCCTATGGATATTCTATGTATATTTATGGAAATTGGACAGATATATTTAATTCAAACTACGACATAACCTATATAGATGCAGCCATTCCATTTGCAATAACAATTCTATCTCTTCCTAAACTTAAAGGCTGACGTAATAGCCTAGTTTATAGAGTTTAAATATGAAAAGAGAAGGCATATTGCTACAAAGATTCATAAGCTCCCAACCTTTACAGAGAGCATGAAACTTTCGGAAAGCGCCCAGAAGATGAAACTTTCTCAAGATATTTCTTGCATGCAATAATGGAGAGTAATCATTCAACTCTCCTTCAAATGCATGCAAAGTACGTAATGCTTCTTCTATTTTTCGAAGATAAACCAGATTTTCCTCAAACTCAGTATAGGCAACGGGATTATCAATATGGGTTACTTTTATCTTCTTTTCACTTAATGCCTTTCCCAGCAAAACATCCTCATAACCATACCCCTTAACCTGTTCATTATAAGGAACTTGTTCCAATACAGACTTATGATAAAAGAAATTGGTTGTACGAAAGGATTTATAAGGTTCAGACTTTCTCACTATATATGAATGTTTAGATTCTTCATGCTTTTCGTATCTAAAACGCAAATTCTCACGATATAATTGAACAGTAAGAGAACCACCATCCACACAAACTCCTCCACAGGCAACTTCTCCAACCCGAACACCACAACTAAGATAACGTATCAAAAAATCATTATTCACTAATATCAACCTAGCATCTATCATTAAATGCCACTCATACTTTGCCTGTCTAACTAATGAATTCCGCATCGCAGCACGACAATCATGATGTTCTGAACATATATAACGACAATTTGGCAAAAGAGTCAATGAATAATTATTTTCAATAGTTTTTTTGTTAGTACTACCATCATCAAAAACAATAATTTCATAACACAAACCAGAAACAGCTTGTGCTTGTTTATGAAGAGATTTTACCAGCGAAGTGGCTTCATCATTATAAACAGGAATAAGTATAGACAGCTCTTGTATAATCATACTATTTAAACGAAAATAATCCTGTTTTATTGCTAATAGCAAGGAGTATATGATCTGTCTCTTATACACATCTCCGAGCCCACGAGACGTAGAGGAATCTCGT